>JGI24708J26588_10000324_pt1 | contig 38564 bp, 37 predicted proteins | sample BioPla1DNA2_FD_26588 | JGI IMG/M metagenome (IMG submission 26588) | reverse complement strand
GTGGGTATAGCTCAGTTGGTTAGAGCGCCAGGTTGTGGCCCTGGAGGTCGCCGGTTCGAATCCGGTTACTCACCCCATTTACAAAAAATCAAGCAGCCTTCAGAGCTGCTTATTTTTGTCCCCTTTTTTCCTCGTGAAAAAATTCCTCTATTGTATGGCAGGATAACTCGTAAGAAGAATGGAACAATTATGCGAAGGAAATTTGTTTGATTCTGGAGGGGTAGCTACATGTCGAAGACAATGAAGGCCGTAGCCAAAACGGAGGCTGCCAAGGGGTTTGAGATTATTGAAGCCCCCATACCAACGCCTGGGCCCGGGGAGGTATTGGTCAAAGTTCGGGTCAGTGCCATTTGCGGTACTGATGTACACATTTACAGCTGGGATCAGTGGGCTCAAAGTCGCGTTAACCCGCCTTTGATTTTCGGCCATGAGTTCTGCGGAGATGTTGTCGAACTCGGCCAAGGTGTCAAGGGCGTCAAAGAGGGCGACTTTGTTTCTGTAGAAACGCACTTTACTTGCGGAGTCTGCCGTTTCTGCCGCACCGGGCGGGGCCATATTTGTGAAACTGTGGAAATTGTGGGGGTGGATCGTGACGGTTGTTTTGCGGAGTATGTAACAGTTCCGTATGAAAACCTCTGGGTGTGGGATTATGACATCGATCCTGAGATCGCCGCCATACAGGATCCTTACGGAAACGCTGTGCACACAGCTTTAGCTTGCGACCTGGTGGGGGCAGATGTTCTAATCACAGGCGTCGGTCCTATTGGTCTAGCTGCCATCCCCATCGCCAGACAAGCAGGTGCCAAGAAAATAATCTGCTCAGATGTGAGCCCTTATCGTTTAGACTTGGCCCGAGAGTTTGGCGCCGATTACGTCGTTGATGTGCGGACCGAAGATCTTTGCTCTGTGGTAAGGAGCGCTACCGGCAACAAGGGAGTCGAAGTTCTCTTGGAGATGTCCGGTAGCCAGGCAGCGATCAATGATGCCTTTAGGTGTCTTGCTAACGGTGGAACTGCCTCTTTGCTCGGCATCCCTTCTGAGCCAATTAAAATGGATCTTGCTACAGCTATTGTGTTCAAAGGCGCGACCGTGATCGGTATTAACGGGCGCAAAATGTTCGAAACATGGTATCAAGGCCAGGCATTGCTGCAAAGTGGTCTGGACCTATCACCCCTAATTACCCATCGCCTGCCTCTGGAGCGCATTGGCGAGGGGTTCGAACTGATGAAGGCTGGTCAATGCGGAAAGATTATCATTAATGTAGATGGGAGTGTTGTGTAGTGGATGCACTGAGTTTCTTAGAGCAGGAACTGCAAAACCTTAAGGAGCAAGGCTTGTATCGTGAGCCGCGTACCCTCACTGGAGAGCAGATGCCAAAGGCTGTCTATGACGGTAAGTCTGTGGTGAACCTGTCTTCCAACAACTATTTGGGCTTGGCCAATCATCCTCGGCTAATCGAGGCAGCGGTCAAGGCTACTGAAAAACTTGGCGTGGGTCCTGGTGCAGTGCGTACTATTGCAGGTCAAATGGATTTGCACAGGGAATTCGAAGAAAAACTGGCTAAGTTTAAGAACGTCGAAGCCTGCCTGCTTTTCCAGTCGGGCTTTACTGCCAATTCTGGCACAGTAAGCTGCATTATGGGGCGGGAAGATGTAATTATCAGCGACGAACTTAATCACGCCAGCATTATTGATGGATCCAGGCTGAGCCGGGCCCAGATTAAAGTTTATCCCCATGCCGATATGGATGGGCTGCGCACCACTCTCAAAGAGGCGGAAGGCCGGCGGAAAATCGTGGTGACTGACGGTGTGTTTTCCATGGATGGAGACGTTGCCCCCTTGCCGGAAGTAGTCAAACTGGCCAAAGAATTCGATGCCATTGTCATGGTCGACGATGCCCATGCCAGCGGTGTGATGGGGCGTAATGGCCGGGGAACAGTAGACCATTACGATCTCCATGGTCAGGTTGATATTCAAGTAGGCACTTTGTCGAAGGCGATAGGAGTTCTTGGCGGGTATGTCGCAGGTCCCAAGAAGCTCATCGATTATCTGGTCCAGCGGGCAAGGCCTGTTCTGTTCAGCACCTCCCTGCCCCCTGCCGTAACTGCGGCGGGGATGGAAGCCGTCGATATGCTGATAGAGCAGCCTGAACTCATAGACACGCTGTGGAGCAACGCCGAATTTTTCCGGGAGGGACTCAAGGAACTTGGCTTTGACACAGGCATGAGCGTAACTCCGATTATCCCAGTTATTGTCGGTGATGAGCGGAAAGCGGCACAATTAGCCGATGATTTGTTTGAGGAAGGGGTATTCGCCCAAGCGCTCGCTTTCCCGACAGTGCCTAGGGGAACAGCACGGGTGCGCACAATCGTTACGGCAGCCCACACCAGGGAAGATTTGCAGTTTGCCCTGGACGCCTTTGCCAAGGTTGGCAGAAGGCTTGAGATAATCTAGGAAGAAAAACCCCGGTCCTTAAAGGAGCGGGGTTTTTGGCGCAATAACTCGCATAGCTTTGGGCCTGATTTTCGTATGAAAAGGTTGCGCGGGAAAGATGTCGCCGTCAATCATGATAGGCAGGGGGTCACCCTCGATGGTGACCTCCTTTCCTGTTAAAATAGTCACCGCAGGATGGGTTACATGTTTTCCTGAGTAAATCTTGGGCAGAGTGAGGGTGAAGTCCAGTTTTCCAATCTCTTCTATCAAAAGTATATGGAAATGACCGCTGTCGTACCTAGCCTCGGGAGCAAACTGCATGCCTCCCCCTCCGTAGGGCATGTTTAAGGCGAACAGGGCTATGATTTTTTTCTCAATTGCCTGCCCGTCGATGATAATCTTCACCGGGAAGCTCCTTAGGCTGCGGATAGTAGCTACAATTCCGGCGAGAAAAGCCGCCGAGCCTTTCCAAAAGCCTTTGCGATGGCTGTTGACATATTCTAGAACGTCTGCCGAAAATCCGATGGACGCCATTTGCCCAAACACCACATCGTTTTCCAAGCCTATGTCAAAGAGGACTTCCTGCCCATGGAGCAGAGTCTGGATCGCCAGTTCAGCTTCGCGGGGGATGCCTAGGCCCCTGGCATAGTCATTGCCTGTGCCGCCCGGAATAATTCCCAGTGCTGCAGGACTCCGCCAAATTCCTTCTAGCACCTCACGAATTGTACCATCTCCGCCTAGGGCGGCGACAGTTTCGTGGCTCTCGCTTGCCCTTTGGGCCAGTTCAATGGCATGTCCCGCAGATCTAGTGTACATGAGCTGAAAGTCTACTCCTTGCTCCGTCAAGAAATTTTTTGTGAATTGTGCAACTTTTTGTCCCCGCCCTCTGCCGGCCAAGGGGTTGGCTATGATGGCTATGCTCATTTCTCCGCCTCCTCCGTTACAGCTAAAATTCGCCATCATAAATGAAAACTCCTCCGTTAATACTAGGCAGGAAGGAGGTGTTCTGCGCAGTGTCGCAAGACAAAAAGAAGAAAAGGCAGCAAAACAGGCCGCACAATCAAAGGGCAGCAGGATTGGTAAATGCCAATCATTTTTATGAAACAGCAGAAGAGCTTGCCAACCGCCACTTACAGCAGCACCGGCAGCAGCAGAAACGGCAGGCCCAGGAGCAAAACCCAAGGCGCAGCAGTCAACAGGTTCGGCCGGTAAATGAAAATCCCAATCCGGAGAGCGAAGAACCACAATGACAAAATAGAAGAAAGGGAGCGGCTGCTCCCTTTTTCTAACTAGACAACTGGTTAAGGAGAATGGACAGCTTTTGCGCGGTTTCCAGGAGAGCCTGCTGATCTTGACTCCAGATTTGGTATTGCAGATTCTGAAGGGCNGTCTCAACTTCCCTGTCAGTTTCTAGTGATAAAGTAACGTCAGGAGTGAGACGGCGCCAAGCAGCCCCGAGTTCTTGTACAGTCGAATATGCTATGGCCCATTTCTCGTCCATGGCAGCTTGGGACAGGCGATCAACCAAAGTTTGGAGTTCTGCCAAGGGCGAATCGGAGATAGCGAGATCGTTTGAAGTGTTGTATTCAAACAGCTCAATTTCCAGCTCAGGAGGTTTTTCACTGGTTAGTTTCTGGCTGGCAAAGAAACTTAAGCCTAGGGCTAAAATCCCTACTGCAACCAGCATCAAAAAGGTCGTACGGCGCATTTGATCCCCCCCTTCTGTTTATAGCATACCCCGTATTGATTGATAAATTTTGACCACAATAAATGGAGANATAGGGGGGAGAGTTGTATGAGGATAATCTGGGTGGTTCGTCCAGCTGAGGGGGGCATCGTTCAGCACCTTAAGCGATTGCTAAAAGGTATTCCCGATTTTGACATCGTGGTCGTGGCACCGCTAGAACTGCAGGAATTGGCTGGTGAAAGGCGATTTATTCCCCTGGACTTAGTGGATGGGCTTAAGCCGCGGCGAGACTTAGGGGCAGTGAGGAAACTGAGAAAGTTCTTGCGCCAGGAAAAGGGCAGCGTTATCCATGCACATGGTCTCAAGGCAGCTCTAGTTACGGCTGCAGCTTTGGCNCCCGTCCGCCACCCCCGCTTTTTGTTTACGGCACATAACTCTTTGCCCCAGGCATCTTCCAGAGTTACCCAGTGGGGNGCCAATGTTGTACAGCGCTGGATGTTTGGCTGCATGAACACAATCATTAGTGTTTCAGATGCAGTACGTTCCCAGATTATTTGCCATGTGCCGGAACGCAAGGTGCTCACGATTTACAACGGTATTGCAGCCAGCGACTTCGACAACCATGTCGCAGATGCGTCGCGGACAGCTTTAGGTCTCAGTGCAGACGATCAAATAGTGGGTACAGTGGCTCGCCTGATTCCAGAGAAGGGAGTGGGCACCCTTTTGGAGGCGATGTCACTTATTGCCCGGATTGTACCTAGATCCCATCTTATAGTGGTGGGAGACGGGCCTGAGCGTGTAAGACTGGAGCAGTACGCCTCGGGCCTAGGCTTAGACGGCAGGGTTCAGTTTCTCGGTTGGAGAGAGGATGTTCCAACTTTGATGGCGGGCTGGAACTGTTTTGCCTTGCCAAGCCTGAGCGAGGGCTTCAATCTCAGTGTGCTGGAGGCTATGGCCAGCCGGCTGCCTGTGGTAGTCTCAGATCTGCCTGCGCTGCGTGAAGCAGTTGTTCCAGGCCGGGGGGGCCTCTTGGTTCGTCCCGGCAGTGCACCTGACTTAGCTGCAGCCTTGCTCCATGTTTTGAAGGCGCCCGAAAGGGCCAAAGCAATGGGCGAATTCAACCGGTCTCGGGTAGATGCCTATTTCGGAGAAGAACGGATGGTACGCTGTATCAAGGCGCTCTATGAGGGCCTGATGACATGAAAAACCAATTGCCCGTTATCCTGTTAAGCCTGCTTCTGACTCTATCCTTTACTCTGCCTGCCGTGGCAGACAGAGTAAAGGTCGAACAAGTTGTTCTGGTTCTCTGGCATGGCTTAGAATGGGCGCAGTTGGACAGCCTGCACTTCGCAACGCCTCGGGCCATAGGTCTCCTAAACACTAGAGTTGGGGGAGGAGAATCAGTAACTGCATCTTACCTCAGCTTAGGTGCTGGAGCACGGGCTGTTGGTCTTAATGGTTCAGCGCATTTTTATCAAACTGAGGCGGGGCGGGATTTATACAGAAGGCATACAGGTTTGGAACCGACACCCCTCGTACAGCCGCGCATTGCCCAGATTCGGGCAGCCCAGACCGTACAGTACAAATTAGAGGTGGGTGCCTTGGGAAGCGCCTTGTCCCAGATAGGAAGGTCCCCGCGAGTTTTGGGCACCAGCGATGCACATGAACCTTTTAATTGGGCTGCCCTAGTGGGCATGGACGGTTGGGGAAGGGTATGGGAGGGCAGTGTAGGAACAGAGTTTCTCATTCAGGATTCCGACTATCCATACGGCATCCGTACAGACTACCAAAAATTGTCACAGGAGGTGCGTGAGTCTAAAGACGCGCTTGTCATAGTTGATCTAGGCGATCCATTCCGCTATGACCAGTACCGCAGTAATCTTGTACAGGCGCAGCAGGAAAAGCTAGAAAGTCTGATAACCGGCGAGGCTAAGGATTTTTTGGAGGGGATTATTGAGGGCACTCCGGCTCAAACAGCGGTCTTATTGCTAAGTCCTTACCCCTCACAGCCTTTGGCAAACCGCAACTTCTGGCTGACGCCTGTTGTGTGCTGGGGCTTAGGGGAAGGCCTCTTGACTTCTGCCACCACCCGCTGGCCAGGCCTCATTACCAATATGGATATCGCGCCTGCGGTTTTGGAGATGCTGGGAGTAGAACACTCACAGCCCTTTATCGGCCGACCTATATCCGTCAGGCCTGTTGCAGAAGCCGAAGGTAAAGTCTGGATGGAGGCAATGGCGGACAAAGTCGGGTTTCATGCCCAATATCGTGGGCATGTTCTCCGCACCTTAGTAGTCGGTCAGATAATTACCTACACGGCAGTGCTGATTTCGCTCATTGTCAACTCGATTGCACCCCGCTGGGCTGTGCGGACTCTCCAGCTGGCAATTCTAGTTTTGTTGGCAGCGCCCCTTGGCCTACTGCTGTGGGATCGGGCTCCCCTTGCGGCCCTAGGACTGTTGATCGGAGTTTCTGCCCTCAAGTGGAAGGGTGTTTCTACAGTCAGGCTCATTGGCCTAATCTCCTTAGGTACAGCCTTGGCCATCAGCGTAGATGTACTATTTGGCAGCTGGCTAATGCGTTATTCTTTCCTAGGCTACGACCCAATCGCCGGTGCCCGTTTTTATGGTATAGGCAACGAGTATATGGGTGTTTTGATCGGTTCTGCGATCATGGGATGGGTTGTAACATTGGAACGGCTGAAACTATCCGACCGCCAGAAAGAGGTTTGCGGACTGATTGTCTTTGGATTCTTTACCGTTGTAATTGGCGCACCAAACTTGGGCACTAATGTGGGAGGTTCTATCAGCGCTGTCGTCGGTTTTGGCTCAACTTTGCTGGCCTTGGCAGGCAAGCGGCTAAACTTGCGTACTGTCCTTGCCTTGGTACTGGCCACTGTGGTTGTTCTCACTGCCTTGATGATCGTAGATGATGCCAATTCCCAGGGAGAACAATCCCATATTGGCCAGACTGTGAAGCTGATTCGGCGAGATGGCCTTAGTGCGATCCTCCTGATTATAGTCCGCAAGCTGAACATGAATCTTCGGCTGCTGCGCTACAGCATGTGGAGCAATGCCTTAGTTGTGGCTATGGCGGGGATCGGGGCGTCTTTTATCTGGCCCTCTAGGTATATCTACTGGCTAAAAGAAAACCACCCCTTGATCGCCGGAGGCATAGTGGGGGTGGTCATTGGGTCTATGGCAGCCTTTTTCTTTAATGACTCAGGTGTGGTTGCCGCGGCAACCTGTCTCAGCTTCGCTTCTTCATCTTTGCTGATCCTGGCGCTAGAGTTAAAACATAATCTTGCTGCGCCGCAGGCCTACGTTGAGGATGATGGCCACAGCCATTAAACTCGTGAGCATAATGCTGCCGCCAGCTGTAATAAATGGGAGGGGCAGGCCGGTTATGGGCATAAACCCTAAAGTCATTCCGACGTTGATGACTAGGTGAAAGAAGAAGATGCCTGTTGCCCCTGTTGCCAACAGTGTGCCAAAAGTATCCTTGGCTACTGCCGCAATCCGCAGCCCACGCCATATAACGACTACAAACAGGGAGAGTACCAGCAATGAACCAAGAAAACCAAACTCTTCAGCGATGACCGAAAAAACGAAATCCGTATGGTTGGCCGGCAAGAAATGCAGTGAACTTTGGGTGCCGTTTAACAAGCCTTTTCCAAAAAAACCTCCAGAGCCGATGGCAATAATTGATTGAATTATGTTCCAGCCGGCACCGCTTGGATCTGAATAAGGATCTAGGAAAACCAAGATACGCGTGAGTTGGTAGGGTTTGATGATACTAACCCAACCTTTCAGCGACATGAAAACTATGGCGGTGGATAGTAGAATTAATGCTCCCACTGAGATCAAAATATGTTTAGTCCTGCCATGGGCCACATACCACATGGTGAAAAAGAGACCAATAAAAATTGCTGCAGTACCTAGATCTGGCTGCCTTAGGATCAAAGCTGCCGGGAACAGTACCAACAAGAGGGCCTTGGCAACCCCCTGGATAGTTTGGGCATTTTCCTCTTTTTCGAAGAACTTTGCCAACACTAAGACTATTGCAATCTTGGCCAATTCTGACGGCTGCAGGCTCATTGGTCCCAGCTTTACCCAGCGCTGGGAACCGAAGATTGCCGGACCGAGCAGGAGTACCGAAGCTAAGAGTGCCATTGTGGCAAGATAAATAAGCTTCGCCCAGCGTGCCCAGGCCCTGTAGTCGATGGACACAATAATGATTGAGGCAATCAGGCCTAAACCGAAGGCCACAAGCTGCGTCTGTACATAGTGCCAAGGGCTCGCACCTTGGGCAGTCAGCTGGGAATGGGAAGCAGAATAAATAACAACAAGGCCGATGAAAGTCAATGCCAGTACAGCCAAAATCAAGGGCCAATCTAGGTTGCGCCAATAGCGGCGAGGTATTCTCACATACGTTCCCTCCTAGCTTTAATTATACAGATTTTCAGCCCTTTTTCCAGATAAACTGGACAAGAGTGCAAAAATCAGTTGACCCGTATTTTCGACTCTGTTATAATACAATAGCGTGATAAGGATGAGCCATTAGCTCAGTCGGTAGAGCACCGGACTTTTAATCCGGGTGTCCCGCGTTCGAGTCGCGGATGGCTCACCATTTATATAGATACAGTGCAGGCGTGGCGGAATTGGCAGACGCGCTAGACTTAGGATCTAGTGGGCAACCCCCGTGAGAGTTCGACTCTCTCCGCCTGCACCATTTTTTTCATGTACGTAGTCTAGTTACACTATCTAGTGTACTTTTTTTGCGTTATGGGATCGAAAGGAGAATAATAGACGATATGGCGGCAATAATGGAGAAGCTGGAGAACAGCAGAGTCAAGTTGACGGTGGAAATAGACGCAGAAACCCTTGAAAGTGCTATGGAAGAGGCCTATCGGAAAAATGTAAAGCACATTAATATTCCAGGCTTTAGAAAAGGCAAGGCACCGCGGAAGATTATCGAGTTGAACTTTGGTCCGGATGTTTTTGTGGAAGATGCGGTGGAAATCCTTCTGCCACGCTTGTATCAACAGGCCGTTGAAGAGACGGAGATTCAGCCGGTAGATCAGCCTGAGGTCGATATTGAGCAAATTGATCGTCAAGAGGGAGCTACATTTGTCTTCACAGTAGATGTCTATCCCGAACTTCAACTGGGCAATTATCAGGGACTGGAAGTAGAACGGGAAATTGTTCAAGTTTCGGATGAAGATGTCGAAAATATACTTAAGCAAGAGCAGCAGCGCGCCTCCGAACTTGTGGTTGCAGAACATACCGCAGTGCAGGAAGGTGATTTCGCTGTTATAGATTTTATTGGTTATGTAGACGGCAAGCCCTTTAGCGGCGGAGCAGCCGAGAATCAGACGTTAGAAATTGGCTCAGGCCAGTTTATCCCTGGCTTTGAAGAACAGCTGGTAGGTGTCTCAGTTGGCGAAACCAAGGATATTCAGGTTACTTTCCCTGAGAATTACCATGCTGAACATTTAGCGGGCCAAGAAGCCACCTTTACAGTTACAGTCAATGAGTTAAAAGAGAAGTTCCTGCCAGAAATTGATGACGAGTTTGCCAAGGATATCAGCGAGCATGGTACCCTTGATGAACTGAAAGCTGAGATTCGAAAAAACTTAGAGGACGAGGCTACCCGCAGAACCACTGAGCAAATGGAGAATAAACTATTAGAGCTTATTGCTGAAGACAGCTCTGTCGAAATTCCCCAAGCAATGATTGAACATCAGGCAGAGCATCTTGTAGATTTCTTCTTCCAAAATATGCGGAGCCAAGGTCTCAATGAGGAAATGTACCTGGAGATGACAGGGCAAAGCAGAGAAGAAATGCGAGTCCAGTTTGAACCTCAAGCCAAGACTCAGATAACATATGATCTGATCCTGGAAGCCATTCAGGAAAAGGAAGGTATTGTCGTTAGCGAAGAAGAAATTGAGGAAAAGATCCAAGAATACCTAAACTCCGCTGGTGAGTTAACTCCTGAATTGGAAGAGCGTATGCGGGAATACTGGAATAGTCAAAGGCACAATGTAGAAATGTCTCTAATGCGAGACAAGACGATGCAGCTGATTGTGGAAAGTGCTGCAATAACTGAGGTTGAGCCTGCCAGTGCACCTGCGGAGGAAGGGGAAGTCAACGCATAGAAAGGCGGGAGACAATTGAGTGTTTTAGTCCCTATGGTCGTAGAACAAACAAATAGAGGAGAACGGGCTTTTGACATTTACTCCCGGCTCCTCAAGGATCGCATTATTTTCATCGGCGGCCCCATTAACGATCAGATGGCCAATTTGGTCATAGCCCAGTTGCTGTTTTTGGAATCGGAGGATCCCGATAAAGATATCCACCTGTATATTAACAGTCCAGGCGGGGTAATCTATTCGGGATTGGCGATTTACGATACGATGCAGTATATCAAGGCCGATGTTTCCACCATTTGTGTGGGCATGGCCGCTAGTATGGCTGCTCTGTTGCTGACTGCGGGAACCAAGGGGAAGCGCTATGCTTTGCCTAATTCGCGCATTATGATTCATCAGCCTTTAGGCGGGGCCCAAGGCCAAGCCAGCCAGATAGAGATTCAGGCTAAAGAGATCCTGCTGTTGAAGAGCCAGGCTAACAGGATCCTGCAAAAACACACGGGTCAGTCTTTGGAGAGAATTGAGCGAGACACAGATCGGGATTACTACATGTCGGCCGAAAGTGCTGTGGAATATGGTTTGATCGATGGTGTGCTTACTCAGCATCAGCTCCAGGGCCAAGACAGTTAACGGCGGCAAGTGATGAGTGAGTGGGGTGATTAGATGTTCAAATTTGGCGATGAAAAAGGACAGCTGAAGTGCTCTTTTTGCGGAAAAATGCAGGAGCAGGTAAAGAAGCTCATCGCTGGACCGGGGGTTTACATTTGTGATGAATGTATAGAACTCTGCAACGAGATTATAGAAGAAGAGTTCACCGAAGAACATGACATTGAACTGGACAGTATTCCCAAGCCTAAAGAAATCAAGGACTCGCTGGATGAGTATGTGATTGGACAGGAAGAAGCCAAGAAAACGTTGGCTGTGGCTGTTTACAACCACTACAAGCGTATTAACAGCAACGAAAAGTCTGATGATGTTGAGCTGCAAAAGAGCAACATTCTCATGCTTGGTCCCACTGGCAGCGGCAAGACTTTTTTGGCACAGACTTTAGCTAGAATTCTCAACGTGCCCTTTGCCATAGCTGATGCGACAAGTTTGACTGAGGCGGGCTATGTGGGAGAAGATGTAGAGAATATTCTGCTGAAGTTGATTCAGGCAGCCGATTATGACGTGGAACGGGCTGAGATGGGCATAATTTATGTTGACGAGATTGACAAAATTGCCCGCAAGTCTGAAAACCCCTCCATCACGAGGGATGTATCTGGGGAAGGTGTGCAGCAGGCACTCTTGAAGATTTTGGAGGGTACGGTGGCAAGCGTTCCTCCCCAAGGTGGGCGCAAACACCCCCATCAAGAATTTATCCAGATAGACACAACTAACATTCTTTTCATTTGCGGCGGCGCCTTTGACGGCCTTGAGAAAATAATCGAGCGCCGGATCGGCCACAAGAGCATCGGTTTCGGAGCTGAGGTTCTAACCCGCGAGGAAAAGAAGCTTGGTGACATTTTGCGGAAGATCATGCCGGAGGACCTGCTTCGCTATGGCTTGATTCCAGAGTTTATCGGGCGCGTACCGGTTGTATGTACCCTTGATGCCCTGGATGAAGAGGCTCTAGTGCAGATATTGACCGAGCCCAAAAATGCATTGGTTAAGCAGTTCCAGAAGCTTTTGCATATGGACGGAGTGGCTTTGGAGTTCGAACCGGAAGCCCTGCGTTCAATCGCAGCTAAGGCTCTCAAGCAAAAGACAGGTGCCCGGGGTCTGCGTACCGTTGTGGAGGGAATCATGCTCGATGTAATGTATGATGTTCCGTCAGAAGGGCATGTCTCCAAGTGCGTGATTACGCAGGCGGCTGTTGAAAAGGCAGAACAGCCCTTGATTGTAAGAAGTAAGTCTAAGGGCAAAGGGAAAGAAGAAAGCGCCTAAGGCGGTGCGTCTAGAGAATTTTACAAAGGATAGGTCGGATTTTCTGACTTATCCTTTTTCTATCCCTCGGGCATAATAAGGTGTAAGTCTCGAGAGGAGTGACAATAATGGGAGTTCTCGGATTGATCAATCTGTTTTTTGCTATTGTCATCGGCCTGTATTTTTGGAATTTGCTCCGGCAGCAGCAGGGCAACAAGTCCGCGGTTGTGCGAGAATCCAGAAAGGAAATGGATAAACTAAACCGCATGAAAGACATCTCCCTCACGGTGCCCTTATCTGAAATGACCAGGCCGCGAGATTTTCACGAGATTATTGGCCAAGACGATGGGCTTAAAGCATTGCGGGCTGCTTTGTGCGGACCCAATCCCCAGCATGTCATTGTTTACGGTCCTCCGGGGGTGGGCAAGACCGCTGCAGCCCGCGTTGTCCTGGAGGAAGCCAAAGGCAACCCTTTGTCTCCTTTTAGAAAAGACGCCGTCTTCGTAGAAGTCGATGCCACAACCGCCCGTTTTGATGAGCGAGGCATTGCTGATCCTCTGCTTGGCTCGGTTCATGATCCTATTTATCAAGGGGCAGGCCCCCTAGGGGTGGCAGGGATTCCCCAGCCTAAGCCGGGGGCTGTGACTAAGGCCCATGGGGGGGTTCTTTTCATTGATGAAATTGGAGAGCTTCATCCCACCCAACTAAACAAGCTGCTCAAAGTTCTTGAAGACCGGAAGGTTTTTTTGGACAGTGCCTATTACTCTTCGGAGGATACAAATATTCCTGCTCATATCCATGATATCTTCGAGAATGGTTTGCCCGCTGACTTTCGACTCATAGGCGCCACGACCCGAACCGCCGCAGAGCTTCCGCCAGCTTTGCGTTCACGCTGCCTAGAGGTGTACTTTCGTATCCTAAGTCCCGAGGAAATTGGAAAAATCGCCGAAAATGCTGCACGGAAGGTCAACCATCCCATGAGTGCAGAAGCCCTTGAAGAGATTAAACGCTTTGCCAGCAATGGCAGGGATGCAGTGAACATAGTGCAGATTGCGGCCGGTGTCGTCACCAGCGAGGGTCGTGATTCCATTGAAAAAGCTGACATAGAATGGGTACTCAGCTGCGGCCAATATACCCCCAGACCCCAGACGCTTATTCGCCCGCAGCCGACTGTGGGAGTAGTAAACGGCCTGGCCATGTATGGACCGAACATTGGCACGGTTATTGAAGTCGAGGCAACCGCCATTTTGACAGAGCGCGATCGAGGCAGCCTGCAAGTCACAGGCGTGATGGAAGAAGAAGAATTTGGACGTCTCGGCCGCACCATGCGGAGGCGTTCTCAGGCCCGCAGTTCGGTGGATAATGTACTTACTGTCTTGAAGTGTTGTTTGGGGCTTAGACCCCAGGACTATGATATTCATATCAACTTTCCTGGGGGAGTTCCGGTAGACGGTCCCTCGGCGGGAATCAGCATGGTTACTGCGGTTGCTTCAGCCCTAACAAATCGGCCGGTTACAAGCCGCGTTGCCATGACTGGCGAAGTGTCGATCCATGGTTTAGTAAAACCGGTGGGCGGGGTTGTACCGAAAGTTCGAGCCGCCAAAGAATCCGGCATTACTAAAGTGCTGATCCCCTCCGAAAACTGGCAAGAAATCTTTGCAGAACAGGAAGGGATTGAAGTTGTGCCTGTCAACAAGATTTCAGAAGTACTGGAACAAGTGCTGCTCACTCCGGTTCTGAGTAAAACTGCCAATTCTGCCCCTGTCCGTTCCCCTAGCGAGTTATTAGGAGCCTCTCCTAAAATCTCCCCGGGGATAATTCCCTGATTTACCAAACTATGATACAATGAACTTGAATTATGAAACTGGGGGTGTAGAAATGGTACAACCAACTACGTCAAAAATGCTTCCGTTGCTACCTCTCCGTGGAACGCTGGTGTTTCCTTATATGGTGACGCCGCTCGAGGTGGGGCGAGAACGCTCCATAGAAGCCGTCGAGCAAAGTATGCTCAAGGACGGGCGCATTGTCTTAGCAGCACAGCATCAGTTGGCTGTGGAAAATCCGCAGCCTGAAGATATTCATGGCGTTGGTACTTTGTGTGAGATTAAGCAACTGCTCAGAGTGCCAGAAGGCCAAATCCGAGTTTTGGTTGAGGGGCTTTCTAGAGTTACCTTAGAGCACATCGAGGATGCTGACGGTTACTACGAAGCTTTTGTCACCGTAGTTCCTGAGACAAACGGGGAAGTGGATAACTTTGAACTTGAGGCGTTAATGCGCACAACTCGCGATGAATTTGAGAAATATGTTCGGCTCAGCAAGAAGATTCCGGCAGAAGTGCTAATGACTGTGAGCAGTATTGAGGATCCGCATCGTTTCGCTGACACCATTGCCAGTCAGTTGAATGTGTCCTTTGACGAAAAACAGAGACTCCTGGAGGTCTTTCCTGTAGATCAACGCCTGGAGGGTATCTTAGGCCTGCTTTACCGGGAAGGTGAAATTTTGGGGCTGGAAAGGACTATTCAGCAGCGGGTGCGCAAACAAATGGAAAAGGCACAGCGGGAGTACTACCTCCGGGAGCAAATCAAAGCAATCCAGGTGGAACTGGGCGAACGGGATGAGAAGGGTAACACTGAGGCTGAAGAACTCAAAGCAAAGCTTGAAAAAGCTAAGTTGCCGAAGGAAGCCAAAGCCAAGGTTCTCCATGAGATCCATCGCCTGGAGCGTATGGCTCCGATGGCTGCTGAAGCCACAGTAGTTCGGAATTATATCGATTGGATGCTTTCCTTGCCTTGGTCTAAGCGGACAAAGGATCGGCTGGATCTGAACCTGGCTGAGGAGCTCTTGGATCGCGACCATTATGGTCTCGAGAAAGTTAAAGAGCGAATCTTGGAGTTCTTGGCCGTTCGCCAACTGACGAAATCGACAAAAGGTCCCATCTTGTGCCTGGTTGGTCCGCCTGGGGTCGGCAAGACTTCTTTAGCCCAGTCTGTAGGCAAGGCGTTGAATCGCAACTTTTCCCGCCTCTCCTTGGGCGGCGTACGCGATGAAGCGGAAATTCGGGGCCATCGACGCACTTATATCGGCTCTTTGCCGGGCCGAATAATTCAGACGATGAAAAATGTGAACAGCCTTAACCCAGTTATCGTTTTGGACGAGATCGACAAACTGGCATCCGATTTTCGGGGTGATCCCGCTTCAGCCCTCCTGGAAGTGCTTGACCCTGAACAAAACCACCGCTTTGGAGACCATTACCTAGAGGTGCCCTTTAACTTGTCTGAGGTGCTTTTTATCACGACAGCCAATGTCCTGCACTCCATTCCCCCTGCGTTGAGGGACAGGATGGAAGTCATCGAAATTCCTGGCTACACAGAATACGAAAAATTTGAGATTGCCAAGCGTCATCTGTGGCCGAAGCAGCTGCAGAATAACGGACTAAAAGAAGAGCAGATCCAGATTTCCGACAACACGATCTATAAGATCATTAATGAGTATACCAGGGAAGCTGGGGTACGTACCCTCGAGCGACGCTTAGGGACAGTATGCCGTAAGGTGGCCACAGAGATTGTCAAAGGTCAGATTCAAAGCGCCCGGGTTAGCGTGAGCAATCTCCACAAGTATCTAGGTGTACCTCGCTATCAGCAAAGCCAGGTTAACGAAGAGGATAGGGTTGGGGTAGCGACCGGCCTAGCCTTTACCCAGGTGGGTGGGGAGACCCTGACAATTGAGGTTACCGTGGTTGATGGCAAAGGAAAGCTGACCCTGACCGGAAAACTTGGTGATGTGATGCAAGAGTCTGCCCAGGCTGCCTTAAGCTATCTCCGCTCCCGGGCAGGTGAACTCGGTATCGATCCCAAGTTCCATGAGTCCTGTGACATTCACATGCATATACCAGAAGGGGCGATTCCCAAGGATGGTCCTTCAGCCGGAATTACTATCGCCACGGCCTTAGCCAGCGCTCTGACGAATCGCCCAGTACGTCATGACCTGTCTATGACAGGTGAGATCACACTGCGGGGAAGAGTGCTGCCCATTGGCGGTGTGAAAGAAAAACTCTTGGCAGCACATCGAGCAGGGATCACACATGTCTTGCTTCCTACGGACAATGAGAAGGATTTGGAAGAAATCCCTGCCAGTGTCCTCGGGAAAATGCAGATAACCTTGGTAGAACACATGGATGAGGTTTTGAGCCGTGCTCTTTACTCAGAACCAGTAACCGAGGATTCATTGCCCTTCATTGTCCCGGAAATGGAACCTCCAGCGAGCGATGAATCGTGGATGGGAGAAAGGTAGTATGGCACTGAACCTGCACAAGGCGGAATTTTTGACCAGTGCTGTCAATGCCAAAGGTTACCCTGATCATGACTTGAAGGAGATCGCCCTTGTGGGTCGTTCTAACGTAGGCAAGTCTTCGCTCATCAACACTCTGGTGGGACGCAGAAAGTTTGCTCGCACCTCGAATCAGCCGGGGAGGACCCAGACGATCAACTTCTACCAGGTAGATACCCTGTGCCTAGTGGATCTGCCGGGATATGGGTACGCCAAGGTTCCGGCAGGCGTACGGGAAAAGTGGGGACCCATGATCGAGAATTACCTGAGCAGCCGTTCTAATCTGATCGGCATACTGCATCTTGTTGATGTGAGGCACAAGCCCACGGCAGATGATCAAACCATGAACTCTTGGCTCAGGGAGATGGACATGCCCTATGTCTTGATTGCTACCAAAGCTGATAAGATCAGCCGGGGAAAATATGGACGGCATGTCAAGGTGATTCGGGAGGCTCTTGGGATTGAACCAGTGCTTTTTTCGGCAGAGACTCGCCAAGGGAGGGAGCAGATTCTCACCCTTATCCAGCAGATGATGGCTTAAGCAAAGTTCCTTGGGGGAAGATCATTCCCCCAAGGACTGCAGTGCTCTTTTTTTCGGCCTACCTGTGTCAAGCAGGATATTCCGGCTTCATACAGAAAATACCTATATCAAATCTGCAGAGGTTGGGGGTGCTACCATGCAAGCTAGGGATGTTCAGTGCCGCCTAAAGCGCAACATGGAAGTTGTTATTTTAGTGGCCGCGGTTCTGGGGGTCATTTTTTATAGTGGCTTTCCAGCAGGCACTTGGCCCTACTTTCTTGTTCTGCTGGCGCTTCAGGTTTATCTGCAGGGTGTTTCTGTCAACATCGACGAACGAACTGTGATTTCATTGGGAACTGCTGCGGTTCTGCCTACGATTTATCTTACCGGCGCGACCCCAGCTATGCTGGCGTCTGTGATACTGGGGATTTCTGACGGGGTCAGGAGTAAGAAGGATTGGCGGCGTACTGCGTTCAACAGTGCCCAACTGGCCCTTTCCAGCCTAGGGGGGGCATTGACCTTTAGGTATTTGGGCGGCCTTTCAGAAAGCATTGGGTTGTGGCAGATTGCAGTGGCCACCGTTGCGATCATGGTTTACATAACTTTAAATATCGCACTCGTCTGTCGGATTGGAGCCGTTTGGAAGGGTGTCTCCTGGTGGACCCAGTTTCGGACTGTAATCATGAGGGGCATTTACAGCAGTTTGAGCAGTGGATTTATTGGCATTATCTTCACTTTTTTTGTCAAGGGCTTCGGCTTTTGGGGCCTGGCAGCTTTTTCGCTGCTGCTAGTAAATCTTTCCGGGCTATTAAAGGCAGCAGCAGAAATCAGTGCTGAGCGGGCTCTAAGGCAGGAGTTGGAAAAGGAACTGGTCATTGATGAGATGACTGGTGCCTATAATTGCCGCTTTTTGAACAACTGGCTGAGCAGACCGTCAGACGAAAAGATCAGTCTGCTTTTCTTGGACATTGATGATTTTTCTGTATTCAACAATACTTATGGACATGCCGAAGGCGATAAAGTGCTGCAGCAGCTAGTGGAGACAATTTCTGCTAATGTGCGGGAAGGGGATCATGTGATCCGTTATGGCGGTGATGAGTTTGTCGTGTTCTTGCAGGATATGGACTCTGCAGGAGCTAGACAAGTAGCGGAGCGAATTGTACAAAGCCTGGCTGCCTTGGACAGCCCCACTTGGAAAGAGCCCATTACCGTTTCCATCGGTATTGCTGCAAAACCGGAGCAGACCACAGATAAAAGAGAGCTTCTCTTGTTTGCGGACCATGCAATGTACCTGGCCAAGGACGCAGGGAAAAATACGATCCGTATGTGGAGCGGATCCAAAAGTTCAGCCTAGTTAAAAATTTAATATCCGATTGAAGGGCTCTCTGCCTAAGGCTGGGGCCTTTTTTGTGTTACAGACAATTCCCAAGTTGCAGGCAACATAGCCCTTATGAGAAGGATATTGGATATTCACACAGAAATAACCAATAAGAGTCAAGCGGGTTTCGGGGGTGATCACTTGCTTGAAAGGCTCGAACAGCGAATGAATCGTTATAGAGAAATCGTAGCGATTGTTGCTATGATTCTGGGGATTATCTTTTATAGTGGGTACCGTTCGGGAAGTTGGCCCTATATAGTGGTCCTTGCTGTGCTGCAAATCTATTTGCACAGCGGCTCGGTAAGTATTGATGATCGTTCATACATTTCCTTGGGCACTTCTGCGATCCTTCCCATGATTTTACTGTGCGGCACTACACCTTCCATGCTGATTTCGGCGTTTAAAGGGATTTATGACGGACTTAAAAATAGAAAGGCCTGGCGTCGCACTCTGTTTAATGCCGGGCAATTTGCCCTCTCTACCCTTGCAGCGAGCCTGTGCTTTAACAAGGTTAGCCGCTTGGCAGGTTCGACTGGATTGGGGCTGATAGTCGCCAGCGGGGCTGCTACGGTCGCCTATGTCGTCTGTAATATCGGCTTGGTGCGCTATCTAGTGGCCATGATTAAAGGAGTCACTTGGTGGAGCGAGTTTAAGACATCACTGCAGGTGAATTTTCTTAGTAGCTGGAGCAGCGGGTTTATAGGCATCATATTCGCTTTTTTTGTCTTGCGCTACGAGTTGTTTGGGCTGCTGGCCTTTTCAGCTCTTTTGATCATATTGTCATGGTTGTTGCAGGCCACTGCTGAAGTTGGGGCTGAGCGTGCACTTAGAAAAGAGTTGGAGGAAGAGCTGATCATTGACGAGATGACGGGCGCTTACAACTTTCGCCATTTGAACAACTGGCTGAGTGAACCTACAGATGAGGAAGTCAGTCTCCTGTTTATGGATATAGACAATTTTGCAGTGTTTAATGATACCTATGGGCATGCAGAAGGCGACAGNGTTTTGCGGCTGTTGGTGGAGACGATCGAAGGGAGTATTCGAGAGGGAGATCAGATAGTTCGTTACGGTGGTGACGAATTTGTAGTGTTTTTGCGGGGGATGGATGCTGAGAAAGCGAAGCATGTGGCAGAGCGAATTATGGAGAATCTGGCCAAACTGAAAGATCCCAAATGGGATGATCCGGTCACCGTATCTTTGGGCATTGCAGCCAGACCTCAGCACTCCCGGGATAAGCGCCAACTGCTGCTATTTGCTGATCAAGCAATGTATAACGCCAAGAACTCAGGCAAGAACAATATCCAGATCTATCGGGCAGGCAAAGATTCTGCCTAGCATGTGCAGAGCGCAAAGCAAGATAGGAGNGACGTTCCGAGGAATCCCAANGATAACCAGGTGTGGTTGGGAGGTGTGGGCTTGATATCCAAGGATGTTGAACGACGAATTTACCGCGTGATCCAATTTGTGACTATTATCGCTATCGCCTTAGGAGTTGTTTTTTACAGCGGATTTCGCGAGGGCAGTCTCCCTGCTATACTCGTCCTTTTTGTTGTGCGCCTGCATCTGCAGGGCTTTTCAGTGCGCATCAGTGAGAGGACAGNCCTTTCACTGGGTACTGCAGCGGTTCTTCCCACAATATACCTGGCCGGAATCACACCGGCGATGCTGACGTCCGTGGTCTTAGGGATTTATGATGGGGTGCGGCATAAGAAAGTATGGCACCGCGCCATGTATAACTCTGCTCAGTTTGCCCTCTCGTCACTGACCGCGGGGCTGACCCTGGAGTTTGCGACCGCCTGGCTCGGTACGTCAGGGCTTGGTCTGTTAGCCGCCTCCATCGTTGCGACAATGGTTTACATCCTTATGAACAATGGACTTGTCTGTTACGTCGTTGCTCTAGGGAGGGGCATTCCCTGGTGGACACAGGTTAAAGAGGTGCTGGGCAGGAGTGTGTTCAGCTATTTTTGTAGTGGGTTTCTCGGCATCATGTTTACTTTTTTCGTCATAGGCTATGGGCTCTGGGGCCTGCTAGCATTTGCAGCGTTTNTGATAATCATTTCGGGACTCTTAAAATCCGCCGCGGAGGTAAGCGCTGAGCGGGCTCTTAGGCAGGAAATCGAAGAAGAATTGGTCATAGATGATATGACTGGTGCGTTTAATTTTCGCTATCTGAATAAGTGGCTCAGCGAACCCTCAGAAGAGCATGTCGCCCTGTTGTTTATGGATATTGATGACTTTGCTGCCTTTAACAATTCCTATGGCCATGCTGAAGGAGATTTGGTGCTTAGGAATGTGGTCGAGACAATTCGGCAGATCATCAGGGCCGAGGATCGGGTTGTCCGTTATGGCGGCGATGAGTTTGTAGTGTTCTTGAAGGATATGGATATTGTTGGGGCAAAACGCGTGGCTGAACGGATTAGGGAGCGTTTGGCTTCTTTAGAAAGTACTTCGTGGAAGGAGCCCCTTACTGTTTCCCTGGGCATTGCAGCGTCACCGCAACATGCTACAGACAAGAGACAGCTCCTGCTGTATGCGGATCAGGCAATGTATGAAGCCAAAAACGCCCGCAAGAATACGATCTGCATCTGGAATACAATAAATGATCATGCTTGAGATTTTCTGCATGTGAGATGACTGATTGTCTCCTAGTTTGGGGCAGGTTTTTCGCGCATAGGGAGTTTGCACTGGGAGGGCCGAAGAATGCATACCGTTTTTGATTATGGCAGGCTGTTAGAGGAGACTTTACAGGAGTGTAAACATCATACCGAGCGTGGTCAGGTAGCCAGTTACATCCCGGAGTTGAAGAAGGCAGATCCAAAAATGGCCGGGGTTGCCTTGATGACAACAAGGGGGTTGTTTGAAGCTGGAGACACCCGCGTGCGGTTTACGCTGCAAAGCATTTCCAAAGTGTTCAGTCTGTTGGTTGCCCTAGAGGAGCGCGGTGCTGAGGCTGTGTTTGCCAAAGTGGGTTCGGAACCTACAGGTGACTCTTTTAACAGCATTGTCAAGCTGGAAACCTCTGAGCAAAAGCCGCTTAACCCGATGATTAATGCCGGGGCCATTGCTGTCTGCTCGCTGATACCCGGATCCTCCGTTGAGGAGCGGTTTGCCCAGATCACTGATCTGCTGGAAAAAGTGCTGGGACGCCCTATAGGGATTGATCAAGCGGTTTATAACTCTGAACGGGAAACAGGACATCGCAATCGCGCTTTAGCGTACTTCCTNAAGGATATTGGCGGGCTCGAGGGGGATGTGGAAGAAGTATTGGATCTTTATTTTCGCCAATGCTCAATATTGGTAGATTGTGCCGATCTTGCCCGCATAGGCATGTTTCTGGCTGCGAAAGGTATAGGGGAAGCAGGAACTCCGATCGTATCGGCCAATGCTGTTCGCCTGGTTTCTACGTTCATGGTCACCTGCGGCATGTATAATGGTTCAGGCGAGTTTGCTATTCAAGTGGGCATTCCAGCCAAAAGCGGAGTCTCAGGCGGAATTCTCGGCGTGGTTCCTGGGCAGTGTGGAGTGGCTACTTTCGGGCCGGCTTTAGATCGCAAGGGCAATAGTGTGGTTGGTATCAGTGTCTTGAAGCGCCTATCGGAGGTCTTAGACTTCAGCATATTTTAGGGGAGAGTATAATGGGCACCGAACGCACAACTTTTTCTACGAGAAGGTTTTTGGTGGGTAAGGCAGGTCCTTTCCCGCGCCTGGTTTTTCGGGAGGAAGTGATGCTTGCGTTAGATCAGTTCTCCCATCTGAATTCCCAAGGCGAGCATGGCGGGTTTTTAATTGGAAAGAGCCAGCAGCTTAAGACAGCCGAAGAGTACGAGATCATTGTGGAACGCTTTGTCCCTATTCCCCAAAGAAGTGACGCTACGCGCCTTGTGGTGCGTCCTGATCATTACAAAACGGTAGAGTTGGCACTGAAGCCGGGTGAAGAAATTGTAGGTTGGGCCCATACACATCCTGGTTTTGGGGTATTTCTATCAGATTTTGACAAAGAACAGCACCAAAGGTACTTCCCGTCTCCCTGGCAGATAGCCTATGTAATGGACAATCAGGCTCNCGAACGGGCGGTCTATCGTGTGGTTAATGACCAGTGGGAGCGCTTGGGAGGATACTACGTTCTAAGGGATATGGCCCAAAACGAGGTTGGGATTGCCGTGTCTAGCCGTGCTAAGCGCCGGCATCGTCTTGTCACCGCTATTTTTGTTCTGCTGCTGCTTGGTGCAGGTGCAGCCTTGGGTTATCCCATTGCACGGGATATGTTTGTTAAATTATGGCCCGCTAACCAGGCTGTTTCCCAGCTAGATCCAGAAGCGGAGTTGCAGACGGACATGGCGGGTACCGCCATCCAGCCGGAGCTGGAGGGGGACAGCGCTTCAGATTCAAGTCCGCCTGTTCCTCCGGAACCCTCCCAACCGCAGTCTGAGGCGGGAGCAGTGACGATTGCACCACCGTCAACGGTGCCCCGCTACGTAGAATATGTGGTTCAGACCGGGGACACCCTTTGGTCGATTGCCGGCAAGCTGTGGGGCGACTCAAGTTTGTACCGCATTATTGCTGAAGAGAACGGCATTTCAAATCCTGGTTCGCTTAGGGTAGGCAGCGTTTTACGTGTTCCATCTGACCCAACAAATAGATAACAGAATTGTCAGACACGGTGTATAAAAATTAATAAAAATATAAAACATAAGCAGGACTTCCCGATTCCCCCTCGAATTACACTAACACAGTATTTGGGAGGCTTAAGGAGGTGTGCTTATTAATCGTTTAGATCCTTCGTTTGTACGGTCGTCGTTTGAACTTCTAAGTGAGGGTTGTAAACGATCCCCTCACTTGCGGGTGAAAATCGCAGTTGATTCAGTGGAAAAGGGTTATGCGACCCATAGTCAGGTTGCTGATTTTCTCGGCCTAAGTATTGGAAGGTGGAAGGAGTTCTACAAAAACTTCCAGGAAGGCGACATTGCAAGGGTGCCGGAAGATTTGCGCAACCTAGTCCCCGCCCGAGAACTGCGTTTTTTAACCGGATTTACAGATGCACAGCTGAACATATTGGAACGAGCGTTGGATGTCCCTCTGTTGCTGGCCGAAGGAGTTGGCGATGATCATCCTCTGCTGCAGGAGTTGCGAGTTCTAATGGTTTTTGGTGTGTTGCTTGTGGGCCAGCACAATCAGTTTAAGAAATACTCTTTAAGGGTTGTCTGGTAAAAGACAGGACCGATTTGCCTGAGGCGAATCGGTCCTTGCATTTAATCGTTCTTTTTTTCAGCAATTTCAGCATCGATTTTGCTCAAAAACTCCTGTACCCCTAGGGAGCCCAAGTCTCCCTGACGGCGGTGACGGACGGAAACCTCTCCAGCGTCTTGTTCCTTTTGTCCCACCACCAGCATGTAGGGGATTTGCTGCAGCTGAGCTTCCCGAATTTTCTTGCCGAGCTTCTCTGCCCTGCGATCCACTTCGACCCTGATGCCGGCGTTGAACAGCGCTTTTTCCACTTGGGCCGCATAATCCAGATAGTCATCGCCAACTGGGATGATCTGAACCTGCACTGGGGCAAGCCAGGTGGGAAAGGCACCTGCAGTGTGTTCCACCAAGATGGCCATGAAACGTTCCAGGGCCCCATAGAGCACACGGTGAATCATTACCGGACGTTTCCGTTCATTGTCTTCGTCGGTATAGCTGAGATCGAAACGTTCGGGCATGGCAAAGTCCAGTTGGATGGTTGCGCATTGCCAAGTACGTCCAATGCTGTCTTCTAAGTGGAAGTCGATCTTGGGACCATAGAAAGCTCCATCGCCTTCGTTAATTACATAGTCAAGATCCTTAGCCTCCAAAGCTTTTTTCAAAGCGTCAATTGCAGTATCCCACATATGGTCTTCACCGATGGCATTTTCGGGCTTAGTGGAAAGCTCAACATGATAGTTGAAACCGAAAGTGGTATAGACTTCGTCCACAAAGTCGATTACCCTTTCCAGCTCTTCCTGAATCTGAGACGGACGCATGAAAATGTGGGCATCATCCTGCGTAAAAGCACGGACACGCATTAGACCGTGGAGCGTACCAGATAACTCATGGCGATGCACGAGACCCATTTCGGCCATGCGAATGGGAAGATCGCGATAGGAATGGAGTTTTCGTTTGTAAACCAGCATCGCCCCTGGGCAGTTCATGGGCTTGATTGCGAAGGTCTGCTCATCGATGGTGGAGAAGTACATGTTGTCTTGATAATTGTCCCAGTGGCCCGAACGATGCCAGAGATCCTCATGGAGCATGATCGGGGTCTTAATCTCGACATAACCGTGTTTGCGATGCTCTTCTCGCCAATAGTCCTCCAAAATATTGCGGAGTACCATACCCTTTGGATGGAAGAAGGGGAAACCAGGGCCTTCTTCCTGCAGACTGAAAAGATCCAGCTGTCTGCCAAGGACTCGGTGATCCCTTTTGGCCGCTTCTTCTAACATGCGTAAATGTGCCCTTAAGTCTTTGCGGCTTAAAAATGCCACGCCATAGATCCTCTGCAACATTTGCCTTTTTGAATCGCCGCGCCAATACGCACCGGCTATGCTTTGCAGCTTGAAGTGCTTTACTTTCGCAGTAGACTCCAAATGGGGTCCTCTGCATAGGTCAACAAACTCTCCCTGCCGATAGATGCTGACGTCTTCATCGAGTCCCTCCAAGAGTTCCAGTTTGTAATCCTGGTTTTGGGCTGCGAACATTTCCACAGCTTCGCTATTGGTGAGTTCTTCCCTCACGATCGGCAGATCCTCAGCAATGATTTTTTCCATTTCGGCTTCGATCTTCTCCAAATCCTCTGGAGTAAACCGATGCTCCAGATCAAAGTCATAGTAAAAGCCGTTTTTGATGACTGGTCCAATCGCTATCTTCGTTTCGGGCCAGAGCCTTAGCACAGCCTGTGCCATGATGTGGGCTGCTGTATGGCGCATGACCTCCTCTTGATTAATTGCTCCAATGTTTTCATCCACGATTGCTCGCTCCTTTCTTTGGGAAAATAAAAAAACCTCAGCCACATGGGACGAGGTTATCGCGGTTCCACCCAAATTGACTGGCTTAGGCATCTTTTTTGCCAAGCAAGTCCACTTATGCTTGCAGATAACGGTGCAGCCGGCCTGGCTTACTTCGCAGAACAGCGAGTTCTGGTTCAGCTGGCAACTCCTAGGTGGTTTTCACCAAAACAACCCCTGGGGAGCTCTCAGCCTATTGCACTAAAGAAATTTACTGCAACAGCTCCTTTTTCTGTCAGGTTAGTTGAGGTTACTCTTCCTAATCATCGTTTTTTCTATTGCTATAAGAATAATTCTCTTTAGCTGCTTTGTCAAGGGACAAATTTGCTAAAAGACTTGACAAACATGTATTTGCACTTCTTTAATTAATTGAGGGGGTCGACTGGCTTGCTGACTACAAGTAAGATCGGGAAAATTCAGGGGCGAATTTCTGTACCGGGCGATAAATCTATTTCCCACAGGGCATTAATGCTCCTTGCCATCAGCAGGGGCAAGGGGAGGATCAGCGGCTTTCTGCGTGGTGCAGATTGCCTCAGCACCATGGCTTGCCTGGAACAATTAGGTCTTGAGATCGAAGACTTAGGGAGTGAGCTTGTCGTTTACGGTCAGGGTCTTCACGGCTTAAGGAGGCCGCACCGGGCTTTGGATGTGGGCAATTCAGGAACGACAATGAGGCTGCTGAGCGGGATCTTGGCCGGGCAGAAGTTTCCCGCAGCAATCACGGGAGATCATTCCATCCAGACAAGGCCTATGGACAGAATTGCCATTCCCCTGAGAATGATGGGTGCGGTAATCGAGGGGAAAGCCGGCAGGGACTTGGCACCGCTTCTGATTCAAGGACGGAACCTGCAGGGTATTGACTACACCCTTCCGGTAGCCAGCGCCCAGGTAAAATCAGCAATTTTGCTAGCCGGTCTGTATGCTGAGGGAGAGACAGTTGTCAGAGAACCCAAGCCTTCCCGGAACCACACAGAACTCATGCTCGCAGCTTTAGGGGCTGAAATAGAATCAAAAACTTGTGAAATCCGGCTAAGGAGCAGTGAGCTCCAGGCCTGTGATCTGCAAGTGCCGGGAGATATTTCCTCGGCAGCCTTTTTCATTACTCCTGCGGCAGCTATGCCCGGTTCTCATCTGATCGTCAAGGATGTAGGCCTCAACCCAAGCCGGACGGGGATTATAGATGTGCTGAAGGATATGGGTGCCGGCATCAGTTTGGAAAATGTGACAAAGCTGGGCGGGGAGCTGCGAGGGGATGTCGTAGTCAGGGGTGGAAGGCTCCGTGGGACGGTAATAACCGGCGAGATGATTCCCAGGTTAATCGATGAAATCCCAGTTCTGGCGGTTGTGGCGAGTCAGGCGGAAGGAACTACAACCATTACAGGTGCAGAAGAACTTCGGGTTAAAGAGTCAGACCGCATTAGTGTGCTGGTACAAGAACTGGGCAAGCTGGGCGTTGATATTCAGGAACTTGCCGATGGTATGCAGATCAAGGGACCTTGTGCGATCCAGGGAGCCGAAGTCCACAGCCACGGAGATCATCGTCTGGCCATGGCCTTGGCTGTTTTAGGACTGTTCTCCCGTGAGCCAGTTAAAGTGCGGGGCAGTGAGTGTATAGATGTATCATTTCCGGGATTTGAGAAGGTTCTCGGTCAGATAATCAAGTACTGAGGAGAGTGGTTTCTGCCATGGAGACAATTTCTATAGATCTAGACAACAAAGGCTATTCCATCCATATCGAAAGTAATCTCTTAGCTAGGATTCCAACCCTGTTGGATCCCGCAGACTCCTGGGCTGTGATCACAGATGANATGGTAAACAGTCTTTATGGGCAGTCCCTTCTGGAGAACTGGCCCAGTGATCTGGTGCATATGATCATGCTCCCGGTGGGCGAAGCTGTAAAGAGTCTCCAAACTGTGGAGGAGGTTGCAGGCAAGATGCTGGAGCTTGGTATGACCAGGCACTCAGCAGTCCTTGCCCTTGGTGGGGGTGTGGTGGGCGATGTGGCAGGCTTTTGTGCTTCCATTTATATGAGAGGCATTCGTTACATACAAGTTCCAACCACTTTACTGGCCCAGGTAGACAGCTCTGTTGGGGGCAAGACAGGGGTCAACCTGCCGCAGGGCAAGAACATTATGGGGAGCTTTTATCAGCCCCAGGGGGTGTTCATTGATACCCAGACCCTAAGCACATTGCCTAAGCGGCACCTAATCAGCGGTATGGGTGAGGTGATCAAATACGGGGTGATTTATGACTATGAGTTCTTAGGCTATCTAGGCAGCCACATGGCAGACATTCTTAATTTAGAGGAGGCTGTCATAAAAAATGTCATCAGGCGCTGCTGTGAGATTAAGGCAGAGGTTGTGGCTAAGGATGAGAAGGAGCAGGGTTTGCGAAAAATCCTAAACTGCGGACACACCGTAGGCCATGCCTTGGAAGCTGCCCGAAAGTATCGGCAGTATACTCATGGAGAAGCTGTGCTAATAGGTCTGTATGTAGAAACTCTCATGGCAGAGAAGATCGGTCTGATTGACGAAGACTACTGCAATGAGATTTTGGATCTCGTCCAAAAGACGGGCATTGATGTTAAGTTTGAGGTCCCCTTGGAAAGGCTTATCAGGAGTATGCTGAAGGACAAAAAAAATAGAGCTCGCCGAGTATCCTTCATTTTGCCGAGCGGTAAGGGAGAGACCTCAGAAGTGTTCTTGACAGAACAAGAGGCCTTAGGCCTCTTGCGGATGTTATAGTGCCCTTGAATCATAGAAACCAAGCTTCTCGGTCTGTTTCTTCCAGTAGCGTCTAAAGCGCAGGCTTCCTCTTATTTCCTCGGCGTTCGGCCTGCTGCGGGTTACGACTGTGTTCAACATTTTTTCCTCTGCCTGCCAGGCCTCAGCCATAATCGTATCCAGATCCGACAGTTCCATCGTGGCACCGAGGGAGGCTGTCTTTTCCAGACAGGACCTTTCCAGTTCAGCACCTGCTTGGAGATGCCTTTCTAGTTGAAACACTCTGTTTTGCAGAACCAGTCGATGGAACTCTTCCCTGAGCATCCAGAAACTCAGCGCCTCTTCTTCCTGTTCTTCGCTAAAGATAAAGGCATTGTCTGTCAGCCAATACGGCTTAAAAATTGAAATGCAGGGCGTTGAACTTCCTGTCAGCCAGTAGGTATCTAAAGGGTCAGAGAGTTCTGCCACATAGCTTCCGGTGGTGTGGTCTCCAACCAGTCCTCCCCCATGCATGCAGACGCTGCTTAAGGCAGGTTGGTTGAAGGGACTCTTGGCACCGAGACTTTCGTCGTGGGAACGGAGAATTTCCATCATAGTCTCCACCGTAATTTGTCCCTTTTCTGCTTGCAAACGGGCGGAGCAGATCTGGTATCGGCTGGCTGATCCGCTAAACCTGGTGATCAGCTGATTGGAGTAACAGCGGGCAAAGTCGAAATCCTCTTCTGACTTGCACCATCTTTTGGAGATAGCATAGTTAATCAATTCTGGGTGGGCTAAGTCAAAATCCTTGCCTATACTGAGACGATTGGAGATGGCCCGGATATCCTTCACACGTTCAGCNGCCCAATAGGGGCCTGCTGTTTCTAACACCCAAGCAGAATTACGGTCTGCGATCAAGAAAGAATTATGATAGACAAATCGCTTCTCATAGCCGCAATTTCCGCCCTGCCCGTGTCTTTCCAAGAGTTNGGTAATAAGGTGAAGTGCTTCCGTGCTGGTCTTGCAGCGCTCTAGGGCTAGGCGTACTAAATCCATCCCCAGCAATGCGTCGGGGCCCTGCNTTACTTTAGTAAAAACTGCTTCATTGCCGATATTAAGTCCAAACTCATTGGCGCCCATCTCAGCTCCCCACATCCAGGAAGGTTTGAGAAGCAGCACCTCGTAGGTTTCTCTGGCCTGATCTATGGTAATATACGTGCACTTTACCTTGGTACCTGCGGCATAGCTCTTNCGGGGAACTCTGATCATGAGCAGGGGTTCATTCGGCTGTCGATCACTGTTTTTTGCAAAAATCACATTTCCACTCTTGGTTGAGTTGCCCAGGGCTACCATAGTATCGCACATAAATATTCCTCCCTTATGCAAAAGGATTCTTTTTAAAGAATTTCTACTCAGAGCCTGAATTTCCTCTTATAGTTAACATCTGAGGGAAAACAGGCCGTTTTTTGGCACAATACTGTCGGAAACGGATATACCTGTAATTTAGAGCAATCCTCCGTAAAGAGACGAATTTGCAATAAAAAGAATCAATACAGGGGGAGATCCACTTGAAACAACTTTCACAAAACGATATAGTGATCTATGGGCAATAGTGATTGTATATTAATGAGGTGAAATGCAGTGCTTAAACGCCAGTTTGTTCTTTTTAGTATACTGGTATTTTTTTGGTTGCTTTTATCGTCGGATTATGACGCACAACACATTATCACTGGCATAGTCTTGTCGGCGCTGGTGACCTGGTTCTGGCGTGACCTTGCTGACTTGCTGCCCAGCCAGTCGCTAGTCAGAAAACTGCCTGCGACAATTCTCTTCGGTCTGGCTTTGTTCTGGGAGATAGTTGTCTGTAACTATGAAGTGGCAAAAACGATGTTGTCTGAATCGTCAAAGATTGAGTCTGGTTTTGTCACTTTTAAACCGGATTTGGCAACCTCTTGGGGCAGAATTATCTTGGCAAACTCCATCACCCTTACCCCCGGAAGCGTGACCGTAGACGTAAACCCTGACACCGGGGTCTTTATGGTGCACAGCCTGACTAAGGAGTTGCGCGAGGGTCTGGAGGATGGTCGTCTAGTTCGGCGCATTAAGGCTCTGGAAGGGAGTGTAGCGAAATGAGCATAGCTTTACTCATAATTATTGTTCTTGGCTGTTTGGCGCTTGTCGATCTAATCCGGGCTATACTTGGGCCAACCGCGGTTGACCGTATGGTGGCGTCCTCTGCCATTACAACAAAGGGTTTGGCTATCATTTTGCTGCTAGCTGTAGCCGATAGCAATTTGGCTTACATTGATGTGGCTTTAGTGTTGGCTCTGTGTGGTTTTGTGGGGCTGCTGGCTTTGCTGCGATCGCTTTTGCCTGCAGATGCCGATCATCTGGTGAAGGAAATAGCTGAACGCCCTGCCCAGCTAGTGCGGTATGCGAGTCGGGAGGAGAGTAAATAATGCCGATTGCCTATATTTTCTTCTTTATTGGTATAATTTTCTTTGCCCTGACCAGTCTGGGGCTTTTGCGCATGCCTGATGCCTACTGTCGTCTGCACGCGGCAGCCCTCGGAGATACTTTTGGTTTTTTGTTTATTACAATCGGGCTATTGCTGCATGTGTCAGGCGTGGCCTATATCATCAAGCTGCTCATGGTCTTGGTGACTATGTGGATTATGAATCCGACTGTTTCCCATTATATGAGCAAGGTAGCTTTGCTGCGCGGAAACTGGGTAGTTGTTGAAAAGCGTGATCAGTCTGACCAGGAAAGGGAGGGAGCTAGCGCGTGAATGCACATATTGCGGATTTGCTTAACGTTGTGGTTCTCAGTTCCCTGGTAGCGATTGCTATTGCGGTGTCGTATGTTAAAGACTTGCTCTATGCCGCAATCCTCCTGGGGGCTTATAGCCTGGTCATTGCCCTGATTTGGCTGTTGATGAATGCGCCAGACTTGGCGATTACTGAAGCTGCGGCCGGAATCGGCATGACTACGCTTATGATTGCGGTAATTAGTAAAATAGGGCGGAAGGGGGAGTAAGATGTCCAATAAAATAGCGATCATACTCTTGGTCTGTATCGGATTGGTCCTGCTCTTGGCCATCTCTGAACTGCCCTTGTATGGAGCGCCGGATAATTCTGCCCAAAATTATGTGTCTGAGCGCTATATTGAGGGAGCGGTCAGTGACACAGGCGCATTGAATATGGTGTCTGCCATTGTCATCGACTATCGCGCCTATGATACCTTGATTGAAACTACAGTGCTATTTACGGCCGTTATTGCGGTGTTCATGGTGCTGAAAAAGGCACCTGACAGAAAGGGTGAGCCTAAGTGAGGGACTTTGTCTTAAAGCGTGTGGTAGCCTTAGTGCTGCCCTTTGTTACGATGTTAGGTCTTTACGTTATCTTCCATGGCCACCTCTCTCCTGGCGGCAGCTTCTCTGGCGGTATTATCACAGGGCTGTCCATGATCGCCTTTAGTCTGGTTTTCGGCCTCGATCGCAGCCAGGAGAAAATTTCTGAGCGCATGATGACCCTGATCGAATCCTTCGGTGCCCTTTGGTATGGGGCTATGGGCTTGGTCGGAATTTTACGGGGCACCTCTTTTTTGATGAACAAGGGTGCCGGAATTCCCCTGGGGGAACCTGGTAAGCTGTACTCAGGGGGTTTAATTCTCTTAATCACACTTGGTGTTGGCCTAAAGGTGGCAAGTACCATGGTGACTTTGTTTGTATCATTGATGGAGGAAGAGGAGGAATAAGATGGGCGAGATCGGGAGTCGAATAATTCAAAACTATCCTTATGTTTTTGCCCTTGCCCTTTTTATCATCGGTATTTATACAATTCTGACCAACTCCAACCTGTTCAAGAAGGTCATAGGCATTAATATTATGGAAGGCAGTATTTATGTCTTTTTTATTGCAGCAGGTAACATTCGGGGTGGGGTTGCACCTATCTTAGACATGGGCGAACCGGGCCTTGTTTATGTGAACCCGCTGCCACAGGCACTGATGCTGACGGGTATTGTGGTCAGTGTCAGCGTTACCGCGTTTTCCCTGGCCCTGATTATGAAGCTGTACCGCTTCTATGGCACGGTGGATGCACGGGAAATCATGAGAATTCGAAGCGAGGTGAGGGCCAGTGCCGGTGGTAATTAGTGAGAACCTGGCGGTTCTGATTGTAGTTGCACTGCTCTCTGCAGGATATGTCATGCCCCTTCTCAAGAAGATCAAACGCTTTCGTGTGGCAGAGTTCTTTGCAGTCTTTGTGCTCGGTCTGGCTTTATCTGGAGGACTCTATCTGGCAAGGGAGGTTTTGCATAATGGTGCGTTCACCTATGCTGTAGGCGGATGGTCTGCACCCTGGGGCATTGAACTTGCGGTAGATTCGGTATCAGGGCTATTTCTGATCACAATCGGCTTGGTGGCCGCGCCAATTCTGCTTTGGGCTTCAGTAGATCTGGTGCGGGAGGTGGGCAGCCGGGCCAGGGCTGCCTGGTATCTAACCCTGTACTTGCTTCTAGTAGCGGCCCTGAGCGGGTTGGCTGTCACAGGCGATTTGTTTAACGTCTATGTTATGGTGGAAGTAGCCACCATTGCCAGTTGCGCAATTGTGGCCGCCCGCAGTAACGCTGTTTCGGTTGAGGCAACTTTCAAGTATTTGATGCTGGCTACTATCGGTTCGGGTTTTGTTCTTCTCGGGATAGGCTTTCTCTTTGTCCTCACCGGAAACCTCAACATGAACTTCATTTTCCAGGAGCTCAGTACTTCATGGCAGAATTACCCCACTGCCCTTTGGGTGGGTCTAAGCTTTTTTATGGTGGGTTTTGGCGTTAAATCAGCACTTTTTCCACTCCATGTCTGGTTGCCCGACGCCCACTCTTCAGCCATAACCCCCTCCAGTGCGATGCTTTCATCTTTAGCGGTTAAAGGTTATATTATTGCTCTTTTGAAGGTCTTTTACATCGCAGTCGGCCCGGAGATTATCACTAATCTACCGATAACTGACATCATGACCCTTTTGGGTATGCTGGCAATTGTTGCAGGTGCACTCTTTGCCCTGGCCCAAGATGAACTGAAACGGAGACTGGCTTTCTCCACCGTGTCTCAAGTGGGGTACATTTTCTTAGGCATTGGCCTAGGGAACATTCACGGTCTGACAGGAACCTTTATGCACATTATCAGCCATGGGGCAACTAAGGCTCTCCTATTCTTAGCGGCTGGTGCCATCATTAAGCAGACCGGTAAGACCCGCATTAGCGAAATGGCCGGGGTTGGTTTTGAGATGCCGGTGACTCTTGGCGTCTTTGCCGTGGGTTCCTTATCCATGATTGGCATACCATTGTTTTCGGGATTTGTGAGTAAATGGCAGCTGCTTTTGGGCAGTTTGGTTAATCGCAACTTCCTGGCAGTGATAGTCTTGGTGGGAGGCAGCCTGCTGGCCGCCGCTTATTTGCTGCCCGTCTTGCGCACCGCCTTTTTTGAACGGTCCCAAGACAGGACTGTCAAAGAAGTTCCCTATGTGCAGTTAGTTGCTATGTTGTTCTTGGCTGTTGTCATCATTATGGTGGGGACATTCCCCAGTTTTGTCCTGCAATTGGCAAAACAGGCCGCAGGTACACTTTTGGGTCTGGAGGTATTGCCATGAGTCTACCCTTAATTTTAGTCGCAGTTTTTGGCACCGCCTTTGGAGCCGTTTGGGCAGCTGTCACTCCAGATGAGGATCGGACGGAGCGGAACTTCGTGGTTTTCGGGGCTTCCCTAGTTAGCGCGCTCATCGTGTGGTGGCTCTTAGGTCAAGGTCTATACTCTGCCAGCTTTCCCGCATTTGAGCTGGGAGTGGCGTCTTTGAACTTCAAGTTTGCCCTGGATCCTCTGGGCTTGACGTACGCTGTGATTGCCTCCACTTTGTGGGTCTTTGCCAGTGTCTACTCGGTGGGGTATATGGATCAGGAAGGCAAGCAGCGCCAGTTCTTTTCATTTTTCCTGCTGTCAGCCGGTATCACACTGGGAATCGCCTTTTCAGGCAATCTTTTTACCTTCTATCTCTTTTACGAATTGCTTACTTTTGCGACCTATCCCCTGGTGGTACACAGCGGAGGTGAGGATGCGGCTAAGGCGGGCAGGAAATATATCACTTACAGCTTGGTTGGTGCTAGCTTAATTTTAGCAGCCATTGTGATGCTGTGGCGTCTGACAGGCGGGATTTTGGACTTTGGGGCTATATCTGCAGCACTAGGTAATGCCTCTGCAGGGCAGCTAGTTACGCTGTTCTTCCTGTTCTTTATAGGCTTTGGAGTTAAGGCGGCCATCATGCCCCTGCACGGCTGGCTGCCTGCGGCAATGGTTGCACCTACGCCTGTGAGTGCACTCTTGCATGCCGTGGCAGTAGTGAATGCCGGTGTCTTCGGCATCCTGCGAACGGTGTATTCTGTCTTTGGCGTAGATGTAGTGCAGAATATGAAGATCCGCCCAGTATTGTTGGGAATTTGCGCGCTTACGATTCTGATGGGTTCCTTAATTGCACTTAAGCAAGATGTTCTCAAGCGGCGTTTGGCCTACTCCACCATCAGTCAGCTGGCTTATATCCTGCTCGGTGCCTTTGTACTTCATCCCTTGGCGCTGAAGGGTGCCATCTTGCATATGATCTTTCATTCTACGTTGAAAATCGTGCTGTTTTTCTCCGCCGGAATTGTCGCCACAGAAACCGGTTATTTAAATGTCAGTGAACTAAGGGGCGTGGGACGGATTTTACCCCTGACTTTGGGAAGTTTCGGGCTGATCAGCCTTGGTATGATCGGAATGCTCCCTCTCAGCGGTTTTTGGAGCAAGTACTTTCTCTTGCAGGGAAGTCTCGCCGCTGACGCTTGGATTCTCTTGGCGGTCTTACTGCTCAGCGGGCTGCTCAACGCCTTTTACTTCCTACCAATTACCATAACTGCGTTTAGCGGGGAATCTGACTTACAGCCCAGGAAAAAGAGCAGCTCCCTTTGGTTTATGCTGGTGCCAACTTTGGCCCTAGCCGCCCTGGGCCTAGTTTTTGGTCTCTGGCCCGGCCTGGCATCGCCTTTGGTTGATGCGGTCGTTGCCCAGTTCTTCAGCTTGTGAGGAGGTGATTTGCTATGCATTGGAGCTTATTATTAATCGTGATTCCGTTCTTGGGTGCGGCTCTGTTGGGATACCTGAGGGATCAGCGAAGCCAATCTTTGATTGGTATAGCTGTTGGGACTATAGTGCTTCTGTCCAGCGTTATGAGTTTTCTGGCTTTTCGTGCCCATGGTGTTTTGACCTGGCAGTTAAATGGAGCAGGTGTCTTTGCACCTTCCTTGCGTCTTGATGGTCTTTCCGCTCTGTTTAGCATGTTTTCTGCCGGCGTGTGGCTGGTGACGGGAATCTACATGTACACCTACATGCAGCATGAGGAGCGGACCCTCAGTTTTTATGCCTTCTATTTAATTACTTTAGGTGCGGTACAAGGACTCTTTTTAGCCGGGGATTTTGTCACCCTGCTGGTCTTTTTTGAAGTTATGACAGTGGCTTCCTTCTTTTGGGTTATTCATCGTCAAGATCGAGAGTCTATGCAAGCCGGCTATTTTTACTTGTTCCTGGGTATTGCCGCTGGACTATGTATTGCAGGGGGCATTGCTTTGCTCTTGGTTGCAGGCACTACCTTGAAAATTGGTTTAAGTGCGGCTGTGCCAGGCAATACCGCCATGTTCGGCTGGGCTGTTCTCCTTTTTGTCCTGGGCTTCGGTGTTAAAGCTGGTATGGCCCCAGTCCACATTTGGCTGCCTAAGGCTCATCCTGTGGCGCCAACTCCAGGCAGTGCANTACTCTCTGGAATTTTAATNAAAGCGGGTGCCTATGGCCTGATTCGCACGGGACAGATGGTCAATTGGGGCCTGGGAGATCTTGTGCCTTGGCTGGGAACTTTAGTAGTCATTCTCGGTGTCGTCACCATGCTGCTCGGAGTAGGTCTTGCCCTCTTACAGGCTAATGCCAAGCGCCTCCTGGCATACCACAGTGTAAGCCAGATGGGTTACATTATNTTAGGTATCGGCACTGCTTTGGTGTTAAAGGGGCAGGGCAGCTTTGGTCTTTCCGGCGCTATTTTTCACTCCTTGAACCACGCCCTGTTTAAATCGGCACTCTTTTTAGGTGTTGGCATAATTGTCTTAGGCACAGATGAACTGGATCTAAACAAATTAGGGGGTCTGTGGAAAAAGTACCCCTGGACAGCCATTTGTATGCTGATTGCGGCCTTCGGCATCACGGGGACTCCCGGCCTCAATGGTTTTATCAGCAAGAGTCTGCTCCATCACGGTGCCCTGGAAGTAGCCCTTTCTGGAAATGCGATCATGGTTTGGGCTGAGCGTTTCTTTAATTTGGTCGGAGTTGGAACTGCAGCTTCCTTCGTAAAGCTGATTGGACTGACTTTCCTCGGAAAGCAGAAGACTCAACTCAAGGCAGACGCAGGAGAAGGACCTATGCTNAAAATCGCTATGGCGCTTTTAGCTGCAGTCATGCTGATTATTGGCACCCAGCCTGACTTGATCATGAATCTCTTCATCAAGCCGGCGACACACAGTGCGGGGCTTACAGATTTGGCACAGCTTAGCCAAGTGAACTTTTTTGCAAGTTCTGCTGTGTGGGATATGTTGATTACCTTAGCCCTTGGCGGAACCCTTTTTGCTTTCGGCATGAAGACTAATCTCTTTCACTATGAGCCGCCACAGTGGCTCAGTCTGGAGGCAGCAGGCCGTCAGCTTGTCAAAGCTTACGTCGCAGCTGACAGCTATGTGAGCAGAACTTATCAGTCCTTTTCCAGAAGGTTTGGTTTTCGCCTCAGAAGTTGCTACAGGCGCATGCTTGTCATTAACCGGCGTTTGGATTTTGAGGGAGGAGGCATTTTCACGGTGCTCAGCTTTTCCAACCTAAATTCCAATGCCTTTCTAGTGTTAACTGTCTTTGCTGCTCTGGTTTTGTATTACTTCGGAGCTCGGCTGTTAGGCGGTTGATGGTTGGGCCGGCCGGATGATTCCTCGGAATCANCCGGTTTTTTTCTTTTGCGAGGCAGGAAAACATTGACAAAGGAAGACGCTATGGTATACGATATTAGTGCACTAGGTAACTGGTACACGAAGGGAAGCGATGCAAGTGGAGAGTGTCAGAGTGGTTTATGCGACAAAGACAAAGCACTCCAAGAAAATAGCGGAGGCCATAGGNAGCGCCCTCAAGGCCGAGGTCAGCAATGTTACGGACAGGCCAAGGGTAGAAGAAGTCGAACTACTGTTTATAGTAGGCGGTGTTTATGGAGGCGACAGCCTGCCCGAGCTACTTGACTTTGTACGGAATTTAGACGGAGATAAGGTACAGCACGCGGCTTTGGTCACATCCTGTGCATCGAAGAAACATCGGCAGGAAAAGGTTCGACAAATCCTGGCAGGAAAGGGCATAGACATTGTCGATGAATTTTTGTGCCAAGGAAGTTTTTTATTGTATAAATGGGGCCGCCCCAACAAAAGAGATGTGCAAGGGGCGGTAGANTTTGCCAAGGGCTTGCAGGAAACAATGTGAAACATTGAATCAGGCTGGNCACTTGGGTATACTTATTGTATTAGGGCAAAAAAGGAGAGGATCAGATGGCCATTGTTGAGCTAGAGAATGTTAGGAAGGTCTACACTCTCGGAAAAGCAGAAGTGCATGCTGTACGAGGTGTAACTTTTTCTATAGAGAAAGGCGATTTTGCCTCCATAGTAGGACCCTCAGGTTCAGGAAAATCAACCATTCTTAACCTGATCGGCTGCATTGATCAGCCGACTGAAGGGATCGTCAGCATAAACGGAACAGTTACTGCCGGCTTAAAGGATAGAGCCCTTACCCAATTAAGGCATGAGACCCTAGGCTTTATTTTCCAATCCTTTAACCTTATTCCTGTACTTAATGTCTACGAAAACATAGAGTTCCCCCTCCTGCTGGGAAAGAAGAAGGGCAGCAAGAAAGAGACCAGAGAATGGATCGAGTTTCTTATAGAAGCGGTGGGCCTGGCTGATCATATGCATCACAAATCAAATGAACTGTCAGGGGGACAGAGGCAGAGAGTGGCTATTGCCCGTGCACTGGCCACCAAGCCGGAAATCGTACTAGCCGACGAACCCACTGCAAACCTTGACTCCAAAACGGGGCAGAGCATTATTGAGTTAATGAAGAGGATGAACTCAGAGCTCAGCACTACATTCATCTTCTCCACCCATGACAGGAGCATTATGGAAATTGCAGACCATGTGATTCAGCTCCTTGACGGCTTGATTGTGGAGGACAGCAAGACTAAAGCTGAAGCGGGGAGTATATCATGAGAATCCTGCTGACTATTGCTTGGAGAAACATTCGCGAACATAAAGTGAAGACAGCAATTATTGGCCTGATCATGATTATTGGCATTATGGTTTT
>JGI24708J26588_10000322_pt1 | contig 38665 bp, 37 predicted proteins | sample BioPla1DNA2_FD_26588 | JGI IMG/M metagenome (IMG submission 26588) | reverse complement strand
CTCGATGAACGCTATCATGGCATGCAGTTACCGTCAAAATTTAAGATGGCAGTTTGCGGTTGTATGAATTCCTGTACCGAGCCAGCCGTAAAAGATTTAGGAGTAATGGGAACGCCAAAAGGGTATACCATAATGATTGGCGGTAATGCCGGAATTCGGCCGAGAGTGGCAGATATGCTTGTACAGAATATCCCGCAAGAAGAAGTTCTACCGATTGTTGACAAAATTGTGACCTATTACAAGGACAATGCTCGCAAATATGAGCGTTTGGGGAAGATGATAGATCGATTAGGTTTTGAAAAGGTAAAACAAGATATATTAGGAGAATAAAATTTTCGTTAGAACTGTAATAATTTATCAATCGAAGTAAAAGAAGGGAGGCAGCTCATTGACAGAGGAATGGGTTACCAAAGTAATAGATGAAGTTGCGCAGTATGGAAAGCAGGATTTTGGTATTTGTCGTGAGGCTTTTAGTGAGGCTGATGAGAAGGCGCGAAAATATATCATTAAGCTAATGGAAGAAGCTGGTCTAACCGTTCGTACAGATGAAATTGGGAATATTATCGGGCGAATGGAAGTACCAAATAGTAAAGCTCCAGCCGTTGCTACAGGGTCGCACCTGGACACTGTACCAGGAGGCGGTAAATATGATGGCGTAGTAGGGGTTGTAGGCGGGTTAGCAGCTATTTTACGCCTGAAGGACAAAAAACTTTCGCATCCTATTGAATTGATTGTGTTTGCAGCAGAGGAATCTAGCCGATTTGCTTTTGCGACAATGGGTAGTAAGGCAATGGCAGGGCGTGCTAATATTCATGCTTGGCGAAAAGCAAAAGATCAAGAGGGCAACCGATTTCTAGACGTTTTAGCCTCAAGGGGATTAGATATTGAGAATGTTGCAAAAGCTGCACGATACAGTAGTGAGCTTAAAGCTTTTGTTGAATTACATATCGAGCAGGGAAATATTTTAGAGAGCCAAGGAGGTTCTATAGGAATTGTTGATGTTATAGCAGCACCAACACGTCTCAAAATCACGGTAGAAGGAACCTCTAATCACTCCGGCACAACACCGATGGATACCAGACGAGATGCTCTTGTAAGCGCATCAATGGTAGTACTAGCCATTCAGGAGATAGGTTTAGAGCAGTCGTACTATGGAACTGTTGCTACTGTAGGCGCGTTAAAAGTTCATCCTGGCGCCATAAATGTAATTCCGGGGCGTGTCGAAATGTGGGTTGACATACGTGGTGTTAACCATAACAGTATTATAGAGTGCCTCCAAGATATTAAAGATGCAGTAAGCACAGTTGCAGACGGTCAGGATACTTCAATATCTATTGAGATGCTATCATCAGAGAAACCGGTCGAAATGGATCAAAGTATAATAAAAGTAATTGAAGGCGTTTGCAGCTCAAGAGACTTATCAGTAGTTAGAATAAATAGTGGAGCAGGGCATGATGCCATGAATATGGCTTCACTAGCACCCACTGGCATGATTTTAATACCATCTGTTAATGGTATCAGCCACAGTGTGGATGAATATACTTCACCCCAAAACATAGAGATAGGTATCCAGGTTTTAACGGAAACGTTATATGAGTTGGCAAAATAGTTATTTAGACAGCCCTGCCTAAGAAGCGGGGTCCTTCTTTTGCTAGTCAATTATTACCGTTTATTATTATGTAAACTTATGATAAAATGACTAATGAGCATGCAGAAGGAGGTTAAATCGTTGAAGATATTAGTAGCAACCATGATGGTAGCAGTAGCAGCGAGTGTATTGTCTCCAATTGTTCCGCAAGCTCATGCCGCTGGTCTTGACGACAGACTGGCACAAGCAGTAGAACAAGGTGTAGCAACCTCGCGTATACAAGAATTTATGGAAATGAGGCAGGGCTTTGAAAGTGTCGATAAAGACGGAATCATACAGGCCCTATCATCGTTAGCTCGGGATCGTATCTCACAAAATAGCATAGATCCGGTTATGGGTAATGCTGATGTTAAAAGAGTAGTAGAAACAGCTCTGCGTGAGCAGGTTGAACAAGAAGTTACCAAACAATTAGCACCTTACCAAGAGCAACTAACCGTGCTGTCTGCGTTTATGCAGGGTGGGACAAAGCTAATACCCACTTCCGTAAGTAAAGATAACTCATTAACCGGTGCTCCGGAGAATTATAGCCGCGTAATCGACATGACCGCAACGGCTTACGCACCCGGTCCGCTCGATAATGGGAAGTGGAATAACTTAACCTATGTTGGCAGTACAGTTAAAAAAGGTGTTGTAGCTGTAGACCCTAGGGTTATTCCTATGGGTACTAAGCTATGGATCGAGGGCTATGGCCATGCTATTGCTGAAGACCAAGGAAGCGCGATAAAAGGCAATAGAATTGATTTGGCTTTCAATGATCGCCAAGAGGCACTTGATTATGGCATTCAAAAAGTGAAAGTTTATGTTTTAAATTAACCGGGATTTCCCGGTTTTTTTTATTTATTATATTTTTGCCCCTTAGCTCATATACTTTTGTAGTTTTTATAAGGGGGGAAGAAAGTGAGGATTAATAGGCTGCCTGGGTTTAGGCGTTCGCGGGTGTTTTTCGGTATAACTATGATGCTTATCATGAGTATTGTTTGCGGCATCTTCGGATTTGAGTATCTAGATGAACGGGAACTTGCTAGTATAGATAATCAGCCAACTACTAGACCTACTGGCAATATCAGTATTGTCATTAAAGTAGCGCCGAGAGTTTTAGAAGTACATAATGATGGCGAGATCTACAAGACATATCGGATTGCTGTAGGTAAAAGTAAAACACCTACTCCTATTGGAGAGTGGAATGTTGTTTGGAAAGACTATAATTGGGGAACTGGATTTGGTACAAGATGGATGGGATTAAATGTACCATGGGGAATTTATGGAATTCATGGTACTAACAAGCCATGGTCAATAGGTCAATTTGCCAGCCACGGTTGTATTAGAATGAGAAATAAAGATGTTGAAGAATTGTTTGAATGGGTTCCGGTAGGAACACCCGTCCGCATCGAGGGGCGTAAGGTTAATGTTCAACGTGCATTAAAATATCAAACTACAGGCTCGGATGTAGTAATGTTGCAAATGAAACTTAAAGAGTTAGGGTATCTTAGCACAAGAGCGGATGGAATTTACGGTAAGGTAACTGAGGAAGCAGTCAGCCGTTTTCAAGCAGAACATGGGCTAGAAACGACAGGTGTTGCTAATAAATCTACATTGGATTTATTAGGTATATTAGGTAAGTAGTGCCAAACTTTGATAGCTATGCTTGACTAGATAGTCTTATTACTGTAAACTATTTCTATAATGCCGAATCGTACAACCATTATTAGGTTTAGGCCATGGATATGCAGATGGAGTAAGTACGGGGGAACCGATATAAAAACAGGGGTTAATCCGCTATTGCGGAAGGGTTACTTCTCTTTTCTTCTCTTTGACCCTAACCCGACAGCTAACCTCGGAGGCAGTTTTAAAGAGAGGTGTAACTATTGAAGAAAGTTTCTCTTTTAGCAGCAGTTTTTTTGATATCGCTGCTGTTTACTTCTGTTGCTTCGGCATCAGTAGACTATCCGGTCAAGTTTGGCATGCGCGGGGATAAGGTACAGGCTGTTCAAACCATGCTTAGTGAAAAAGGGTTTTATAGCGGTGCGATTGATGGCATATTTGGAAAATATACATTAGAGGCTGTTAAAGAGTTTCAACGCAGCCAAGGGCTTGTTGCGGACGGTATTGTAGGTTATGATACCTATCAATATTTGTCAAGACCAGGTGCCGAGCCTAGTAGATCGGGTAAGGCTTTGTCAGTTATTGCAACAGCCTATACCGCCTACGATGACGGTACTACCGGTTATACTTATCGTGGCAATAAATTACACAAGGGGCTTGTTGCGGTGGATCCTTCGGTAATTCCGTTGGGTACCCGTTTATACATTCCAGGATATGGACATGCTATCGCCGATGATATTGGCGGTGCTATAAAGGGCAATAAGATTGACTTAGCGTTTGAGAGTCGTAGTGAGGCTCTACAATTCGGTAGACAGAGAATAACGATTTATATTTTAGAATAACAGGCAAATGAGCCTGTTTTCTTTTTTTGAGAATAGCTAACCTAATTTATCGAGGAGGGAGCGTTTTGCAAACTTTTTTTATTTCATCAGGAATATCGAAACTCCCGGTCGCTTTGCATGAACCAATAGGTAAAAATTTAGGGACAGCACTTATTATCTGTCATGGGTTTCGCGGTTCAATGGACGGCGGCGGGCGAGCGGTCAAGTTAGCTAATAGAGCAGCGGCGTTTGGTTATACTGTGATAAGATTTGCTTTTACTCCGGTAAAAGAGCTATCTACACAGATTAGAGAATTAAGCGCTATTGTAGATTATTGCCGGCGTAATATTCTCTCTAAAATTATTCTTCTGGGTCGCAGTATGGGTGGAAGCTGCTCACTGGTTTTTGCTGCGCATGATGAGCGAATTGCGGGACTCTGTTTGTGGGCAACCCCATGTAACTTATATGAAACCTTCCAGTTATCACTGGGGGCCAATTTTCAGCTGTTAGTTGAGGGAAAAACAGTTAAACTTACTGACCAATATGGTAATCTCGTTATTAGGCCAAGTTTCATAGAAGATTTCAAGTTTTACGACCTTTTAGCTTGCGTTAGAAACATAAAGTCTCCAGTCCTTATTATTCACGGAAGTCAGGATGAAGTGGTTCCAATCGAGCAAGCTAAACAGATGTGGAATTATGCCAAAAACCCTAAAAAATTAGTCGTAATTGAAGGTGGCGACCATCAATTTTCAGGACAAGCCGATCTAGCAGCCGACAATGTTATTGAATGGCTCAAGCACAACTTTTCCTAAACAGTATATAATATCACTCCTAGCCTTATACTAATTTCTGTAGAATATAGTTATTATAAGGGGTGTGTAACTATTGAATTTGTCTGCAGATATGCTAGCGCTTGCACTAGCTCTGGTATCAGGAGTATTGATGGCTATTCAGGGATCTTTGAACACGGCATTAAGCAAAGTTATTGGTTTGCTTGAAACAACTTTTGTTGTCCACATTACAGGCACTATTATTTTGGTATTCTTACTCTTTATTTTCAGAATGGGGAAGGGAAACCTGGGAGCGCTGCCCCAAGCACCTTGGTATGCCTATCTAGGTGGGATAATTGGGGTTGGTATTATATATCTGGTAGCTGCAAGCATTCCTAAAGTGGGTGTTGCTAATGCTACGACGGCAATTATAGTGGGGCAGGTTCTTACTGCAGTGGCAATAGATTATTTCGGTGGTTTTGGTTTAGACCGAGTTCCATGCGGAATAAACCAAATAATTGGGTTAGTTTTATTAGCAATAGGAGCTAAATTATTGTTGAGATGATCTAGATTATAAAAAAAATCTGGATCATAGTGTTAACAAAAAAACCAATATGATGTATACTTGTTTTTAGAACTTTCTGGCTAAGGAGGAGAAGCATGGATTTTAACTTGACCCCCGACCAATTAGATCTAAAAACAATGGTGCATGATTTTGTAGCCAAGGAAATCACACCTTATGCTTTGGAGATGGATAAAGAGGGTAAGATGTACCCTGGATTATTACAGAAGATAGACGAGGTAGGTTTATTAAATCTTGTTGTTCCTGAAGAATATGATGGGCCTGGTCTAGATGCTGTTACTATTGGGCTTATGTATGAAGAATTAGGCAAAGGCTGTGCTGGCGTTGCTACAAGTATCGCTGCCAATGCTTTGGCTGGATACCCGGTAGTTCTGGTAGGAAATGACGAACAAAAAAAGAAGTTTTTCTCAGTAATTAATGAAGGTAATCTGGCGGCTTTTGCTTTAACAGAACCTGGTGCCGGATCTGACGCCGGTGCGGTTGCAACAACAGCCATTAAAGACGGGGACGATTACATACTAAATGGCACTAAGTGTTTTATCACTAATGCTGGACTTGCTGAAATATTCGTTATTTTTGCGAACACCCGTAAGTCTGCCGGTATTCGTGGACTCACCGCATTTATTGTAGAACGCGGCACCCCAGGCTTCACCGTGGGTAAAGAAGAAGAGAAGATGGGAATCCGTGCTTCAAACACATGCGAGCTCATCTTAGATAATGTCCGCATTCCTGCAGCTAATCGCCTAGGACGCGAGGGTGAAGGCTTTAAGATTGCTATGAAAACTTTGGATGCTGCTCGCCCATTGGTTGGGGCTGTTTCGGTGGGTATTGCGCAAGCCGCATTCGATACATGCGTTCAATATGCCAAGGAACGTAAGCAATTCGGTAAGCCAATCTCTTCTTTTCAATTAGTTCAAGCGATGATTGCAGACATGGCTATGCAAATTGAGGCATCAAGATTGCTTGTATATAAAGCGTGCTGGTTAAAGGATCAAGGCCTGCCGTTTTCAAAAGAATCGGCATTAGCAAAATGCTTTGCTTCTGACACAGCCATGAAGGTCACAACTGATGCTGTTCAAGTAATGGGTGGTTATGGATATTCAAAAGAATATCTGGCAGAAAAATATATGAGAGATGCAAAGATTATGCAGATTTACGAAGGGACTAACCAAATACAGCGGTTGGTTATTGCAAACAATATTTTATACTAAATAGTATCTACTTGACAGATTATCGTTAACTTAGTATAATATGTTTTGCGTAAGGGGTTATAGCTCAGTTGGTTAGAGCGCTTCGTTGACATCGAAGAGGCCAGCGGTTCGAGTCCGTTTAACCCCACCAGTAAATTCAAGGCTTCGCGGGTTTTTACCCAGCGGGCCTTTTTTTTGTCTAAAGTATCAAGTAATTAAAATCACCAATATCCCTGATAAGAATATTCTAATTAGTAAAAAGCTAAACGTTTAAATTGTAAGAACCAACAACTACGAGAGTCGTTGGTTCTTTTTCGTAATGGGTATTATAGCGCTTGTCACTCAACTGTAATTCTATGATAAGTTTTTTTGCCTTTGCGTATTAATACACTGTTATTTTCAAGCAAGTTGGCGGTTAGAGTGAAGTCCACATCGCTTACTTTAGTTTCTCCGAGATATAAGCCGCCTTGTTGGATAAGCCTGCGGCCTTCGCTTTTTGAAGCTATAATTCCTGCTGAAAAAAGGATATCCAGAAGTTTGGCTCCGATTTCGGAGCGTGAAATTATTGTTGTAGGTACGTTATTAAGAGTACCTGTTCCGCCAAATAACGCTTCAGCCGCTTGCTGCGCTTTATTCGCTTCCTCCTCACCATGAACTAGCTTAGTTACTTCGAAGGCTAAGATCTTTTTGGCTAGGTTAATTTCTTTATCACGAAGTGCACTCAAACGGCGTACCTCATCCATGGGCAGGAATGTGAGCAGGGAGAGGCATTTCTCTACGTCTGCATCGTCCACGTTGCGCCAATACTGATAAAAATCGTAAGGGGAAGTCTTGGCAGGATCTAGCCAAAGTGCGCCTTTTTCTGTTTTGCCCATCTTACGTCCATCGCTGGTTGTAAGCAGGGTAAAGGTCAAGCCATAAGCAGGGCGGCTATCTTTTCGGCGTATTAGGTCAACACCGGCAATAATGTTTGACCACTGATCATCGCCACCAAGTTGCATGATACAGTCATGTTGTCTATTCAATTCTAAAAAGTCATAAGCCTGCATGATCATATAGTTGAATTCGAGGAAGGAAAGTCCCCGTTCCATACGATTCTTAAAGCATTCAGCGGTTAGCATTCTGTTTACCGAAAAATGAGCACCGATGTCACGAAGCATCTGTATATAATTAAGTTTCATGAGCCAGTCTGCGTTATTGACCATTAGCGCTTTGCCATCAGAAAAATCGATAAAACGGCGCATCTGCGCTTTAAAGCAATTAGCGTTGTTATTAATGGTTTCAGCGGTCATCATTTTACGCATATCGCTTTTGCCGCTCGGATCGCCAATCATGGCTGTACCGCCACCTAATAGACAGATTGGGCGATGCCCTGCCCGCTGCATGTGTGCCATAGCCATCATGCCAATGAAGTGTCCAACATGAAGGCTATCAGCTGTCGGATCAAATCCAATATAAAATGTGATTTTTTCTTTAGAGAGCAGGTCCTTAATTTCATCTTCATGCGTTAATTGTTGAATAAATCCTCGTTCTAATAGCGTATCAAACACTGACATTTGTCTTCCTCCTGTTCATTGGATATACAAAATAAAAAATCCGCCCCTAAATAGGGACGGATTTTAAACCCGCGGTACCACCCATGTTGCCTAATCAGCCACTTCATAAGGCTCGCACAGCCTTTAGCCAATAACGGTGGCAACCGGCATCGCCTACTTGAAATCCGTTCAGCTAGCTGTTCTTGGGTGTATTCATCTTAGGGCGCCTGTCAAGTCTCACCAACCCTTGACTCTCTGAAAAAGCGCTGCCTGATTACTCTTCCCAGTCATTACATTTGATATATATATAATATTAATATACTTTGAGAAGCAATGTTTGTCAACATCACGCAGAATGGAGAAAAAGCACTTGTAATAAGAAGAATAGTAAAATATGATGAGTGCTGCATTTTTAAGCAGCACAATATTTCAATTGCTTTGTGTATGTTTTTAGGGCTTAATGTTTGCTATAATTGGTAAATATAGCTACGAAAGTAGCCAATAGACAGGGGCACAATAGTAGAATGAATATGCAAAGGATGTCTTAGATGAAATTACCGCAAGAATTTTTACAGAAGATGCAAGACACTTTAGGTCAGGAGTTTTCTGATTTTTTACAGAGTTATTCAAAACCGCGTACTGCTGGGCTTAGGACAAATCGGCTGAAGATATCTTCTGAAGAATTAGCAAAATTGATTCCTTTTGTTGAAGAAGATATTCCATGGTGCTATGATGGTTTTTATTATAATGAACAAGAAGTACGGCCTGCGAAGCATCCGTATTATTATGCCGGTTTATACTACATTCAAGAACCAAGTGCGATGCTTCCGGCGGAGTTGCTTGATGTTCAAGCGGGAGATATGGTTTTAGACTTGTGTGCGGCGCCAGGGGGGAAATCAGTTCAGCTTGCCGGAAGATTAGGTGATGGTCTGATTGTTGTTAATGATATTAATCCTCAGCGGGCCAAAGTGCTTTTAAAGAATATAGAACGTTACGGGGTAATTAATGCCGTTGTGCTGAATGAAACTCCCGAGCGCATTGCCAGTGTCTTCGGAAAGTTTTTTGATAAAATTCTGGTTGATGCCCCTTGTTCCGGAGAAGGTATGTTTCATAAAGATCCAGATATGGCTAAAGAGTGGAGTGAGCAAGAGGTTCATAAGTATGTTCAATGGCAAGCGGACATATTGAAATTGGTACCTGAGCTCTTACTTCCTGGCGGTGAAATAGTATATTCAACATGTACATTTTCAAGGGAAGAAAACGAAAAGCAAGTTGAGAATTTTGTAATGGCTAATAAGTCTTTTGAAATTATTGAAACACGACGATTATGGCCGCATAGAGTCAAGGGTGAGGGGCATTTTGCGGCTAAAATTAAAAGTCATGAAACTGGGGCAGGTGTCAATCATAAGTATTGCCATAAACAATCGTTGTCTGCTGATGCCCGCCAAGCGCTTGCTGACTTTTCTCAACAAGTGTGGGGAAATAAGGATTTATGGCAGAAGTGGATTCCTGATGGCGGAAATATCATTGAGCGGAGCGGTCATGTACTATGGGAAAAGTCCTGCTTGCCGCCACTCAAAGGATTAAAGGTGCTGCGATCAGGCTGGTTACTTGGTACCGTTGAGAAAGGACGCTTTTATCCCAGTCAGGCCTTTGCTATGGGAATGGACTTAAATGCTGTCAAAGCTGCGGTGCAATGCTTAGAGTTGTCGGCTAAAAGTGAAAGCGATAGATATGCTGTTATAAGATACTTACGCGGCGAGACAATTCAAGAAGAGGGAAAATTATGGCCGAGGGGCTGGCACTTAGTAACAGTTGATGGTTTTCCGCTTGGTTGGGGCAAGGGCGGAGGGTATAGTCTAAAAAATGAGTATCCTCCTGGTTGGCGCTGGCAGGATAGAGATGAAAGGTGAGATATTATGGCGGAAAAGGATCGCCAGAGGTTGGATAAGGTACTTAGTCATATCGGATACGGCTCACGTAAAGAAATAAAGAGAATTGTCAAGGCCGGACGGGTTAGTGTTAATGGAGAGTTTGCGCGACAATCTGACATGCATGTTTCGCCCTATAAGGATAATATTGAGGTTGACGGAAATAAGATAGTATATCGTGAATTTGTATACCTAATGATGAATAAACCGTCGGGGGTTATTTCGGCAACCGAAGATGTTAGGGAAAAAGTTGTTACCGATTTATTAGCGCCCGAATATAAGGTCTTCGAGCCTTTCCCGGTGGGGCGATTAGATAAAGACACCGAGGGGCTACTGCTGCTGACCAATGATGGTAAACTGGCTCATCGCCTGCTTTCTCCGAAAAAGCATGTTCCCAAGACTTACTTTGCGCTGATTGAAGGCGAGGTAACAGCCGAGGATTGCAAGGTTTTTCGCGAAGGAGTTGCTATTGATGACGGGTATGTAACACTACCCAGTGATTTAAGCATTATCTCTAGCGGTACCCGGTCTGAGATTGAAGTAACGATATATGAAGGAAAATTTCATCAAATTAAACGAATGTTTGCTGCAGTGGGGAAGAAAGTTTTATATCTAAAACGCTTATCTATGGGGCCTTTGGAGTTGGACAATCAGCTCGAACTAGGTGATTATCGTGAGTTGAGCGATAATGAATTTGCAGCTATAAACAACTATAATTAGTGTAGAATTAAGTAAAGTTTTTTACTAACGTGATTTTTGTCACAGTAAACTGTGGCTATTCGGGGTATTATAAAAACAGAAAACGAGGAAACGAGGAGGTGGCAATATGTTGCCTAAAGGCGCGAATTTGCAAAAGGTTAGAGATGGGAAAAAGACTTACGCTGTAACGCCACATTTGCCAGGCGGCTTTATTAAGCCCGATCTTATGCGTAAATATGCTGATGTTGCAGAAAAATATGGCGGTATAATGAAATTGACTTCGGCCCAACGTATTATGATCACGGCCCTAAAAGCTGAAGATATTGAAAATGTATGGAAAGAGCTTGACATGACGCCGGCGATGGGATTCGCTAATTGTGTGCGCAGCGTCAAAATTTGCCCAGGCATAGCTTTTTGTAAAAGGGGTAAGCAAGACAGTATTAAACTTGGGATGCAGTTGGATAAACTTTATCATAAAAAGGAAATGCCATCCCGGTTAAAGTTTGGTGTGGCAGGTTGCCCTAACTCTTGTGCGGAAGTCCATATCAAAGACATCGGCTTGTTGGCGACTGACAATGGCTGGGACATATATGTGGGAGGCAGCGCTGGTTCTCATCCCCGGTTGGCAAATCAACTAGTTCAGGATCTGACAGAGGATCAGGCGTTGAAAATAGTAGATATCATTATTAAGTATTATCAAAAGAATGCCGACATTGAGCGCATCGGCCAGTTTATTGACCGGATAGGATTTGAAAAATTTAAAGCCGACGTGCTAGCTGCTTTCTATGGTGAAGTAAGTCAGGAAACCGAGCCCAAAGTGAAACAATCAGAAGCCGGCGCTAAAATAGTTCCTGTGGCGGGCGGATTAACAGAGGGCACGTTGGTGTTTGGCGATAAAATTACGGCAGATAGTGTGATTAGTGATATCATTAGAGTGTATCCACAGACTATACCTGTTTTTAGATCATTAGGGATGGGGTGTTTAGGTTGCCCATCATCAACTGGTGAACCGGTTCATAAAGCGGCTGAAATTCATGGGCAAGATGTCGACGAATTACTGGCTGCTTTGAACAAAGTTATTTAGGAAAAACTCAAGGAGGAACTCAATATGAGCGCATTTCTGGGGCACATACACTACTGGTTATACAATAAAATCAGACGGGTCGTTGAGAGGGAGAACCTAATCTACACAAAGGCTGAACAAAAGTTAGGACCAGCTGTAGATGAAATCCGTCAACAAGTTTGGCAGACTTATGGGGAGCCTTTACCTGATATTGATTTAGCGGAATTAATTGATCAGTCGAATATTCATGGCTGGCTCCAACGGCAGATCAATATAGCTGAAACTCGTGAGGCAACTTTAATTAAAGAGCTATTAGATACCTATGGCGACGAGGCAAAAACAATTATCGAAGAGTCTTTCGAAGAGCACGGTGCTATTTGTGGGCGTCGTGCAAAGGAATCTAATAGTTATAATGCTGCGGGAATAGGCGGGCTGTATAAAGCGTTGAATGACTATTTGCTTAATGGTATGCCTTGTGATCAAAGTGATATGGTGACTGAGAATACATCGTCTAAACTTGTTTGGGAAGGCGAGGTTTGTCTTCAGGAGAGAAATTGGGATAGAGCAGGTGCTGATTTTAAGCTAATGAAGAAATTCTACCAGCGTTGGACGACAAGTTTTGTCGAGAGCCTAAACCCTGGTTTTACGTATCGGCAGACGGCTGATACGCTCACTGGAGATAAAGTCAATCGACATGAATTTTTAGCAAAGTAGTTAGCATGGTAGTAGGAAAATTATAATAAGCCGCGAATAATTTCTTATCACTATATTGTGGTGGGAGCGATTGTTGTGTATAGCTTTCGGTTAGCAGAACAAGAACAAATAATAAAAAAAGACCATGCTAACTTATATTGCGATGGTCAAGCGTTTGCGGGCGCCTTTTATTTAACAAGTGAGCGGTTGGTATTTGTTGGTTACTTGTTAGACATTAATGAAAAGTATATTGAAGATGTTCAGCTAGCGCATATTGCGGACGTAGTACCGGGAAAGACTTTTTACTTTATACCCAATGTTCTTAGTATCACGACTATACGAGATCGCAAATTAAAATTTATCGTAAATGGGCGGAATGAATGGCTGTTGTCCATTAATGAACAATTAAAACTTATTAAATAAAGACGGACGACATAGGCAATCTCCAACGGAGGTTGCCTATTTTGTTTATTTTGGAGAAAGCTAGCGCGACACGGCATGTGAATTCCTGTATGCAAATAAATAAGGGCACATATACTATCTAGGAAAGGAGTGATAGTGTGAAGTTGCTTTCTGTTGGCTTGACGGGAACAACAGATTATATAAGAGCTAGATTGCAGCAGGACTGCTCAGTATTAAGACAAGAAGGATTTCGCGTGGCGATTGATGAGATAAACAAGGGACGTTATACGTTTTTAGGGTGCAATGTCATTGAAGGTGAATTATCTTTCCGCAATTATGAGAAGATAAAGAGCTTACTCAAAGACTATGTAGCCAAACTTTTAGCTGATATAATAATTAGTCGGGAAGAAAAAAAACTGTTAAAGAAAATTATCGATACGAATTACTATTATTTTAATGAGAATGAGCGGTCATTGATTTTTGTTAATGCTCTAGAAATATTAAATACTTGCAGCGGAACATTGGTAGATTTTAACTTAACAGCTCGGCATAGCAAAATTATGACAAAGATCATTCAATATCTTGACAATCATCATGAATTGGTCTTAGAGGGGTTTATGAATTTTCGCCTTAAGGAATATCGAAAGAGGTTAGTTGAAGTAGTAGATATTGCTGTAGACGACTATATGATGGATCTGGAATACAAAGAATTTATACGCGTTTTACGTTATTTTATTGATATCCAGGAACCTAAGATAGAAGAAGTCCATGTTGTTATTGGCCAGTCTGGCAGTTATAAAATTCTCGATACAAGTGGAGATGCAATAAAAAACAATTACTTAGAAAACTTTATAGTGGAAAGTGCCAGTGAAATTAACTATGAAGATTTACTAATCACTTCGCTAATTAGCATAGCACCTTATAATATAATGCTGCATAATCATGACATAAATTCTTCACAGAATGTGGTAGTTACTATTAAGAATGTATTTGAAGGTAGGGTTGCATTATGTGAAGGTTGTCATATATGTAAAGAATTCTGATATGGCAGCTGATTTCTTGACAATGCTGGAAAAATAATATAATATTTTATCAAATGCATGATGTGACAAGTAATGCGGAGGACAAGGCAAAGTTATAATGACGTTGCCAGAGAGAAAATGCCAGAGGCTGAAAGCATTTTTACGTATACGACTATTGTTACCACCTCCAAACTGTTTAGCTGAAATTCAGTAAGCTAAACCGGGAAGATACCCGTTATAACAAATAAGACGGGCCTTAGGCCAATCAGGGTGGAACCGCGGGTAACTCTCGTCCCTATATAGGGATGAGAGTTTATTTTATTTTCACAATCAAACGATAAAGGAGAAATAAGTGTGGGTAGAATTCAAATTGAACTAAAAGATGGCTCACAACGAGAGTTCGAGCAAGGAATATCGTTGGCCGAAGTCGCTGAATCTCTCAGTAGGAGCTTAGCAAAAAGCGCGCTTGCTGCAAAAGTGAATGGACAGCTTGTTGATCTTCGTTATAAATTAAATGAAAACACCAAGGTCGATTTCGTAACTTTTGAAGATCCTGAGGGCAAAGATACGCTGCGGCATAGTGCATCGCATATTTTGGCCCAAGCTGTTCAGCGACTGTATAAAGATACAAAATTAGCAATTGGACCGGCAATCGCTAACGGTTTTTATTATGATTTTGATTCAGTGTACTCTTTTACGCCTGAAGATATTGAAAAGATTCAAAGGGAAATGGAAAGGATTGTAAAAGAGAATTTACCGATTGAACGAGTTGAGGTATCGCGTGAGGAAGCTATAAAGCTTTTTGAAGCAAAAGGCGAGTCTTATAAAGTTGAACTCATTAATGATCTTCCCGCCGATGTCGCCATTTCTCTTTATAAGCAGGGAGAATTTGTAGATTTATGCGCAGGACCGCATGTTCCGTCTACAGGTAAGGTCAAGGCTATAAAACTCCAGAGTTTGGCTGGAGCTTACTGGCGCGGCGATGAAAAACGGAAAATGCTTCAACGTATTTATGGAACGGCTTTTGAGAAAAAGTCGGAGTTAGATGCTTACCTGCAAATGCTTGAAGAGGCAGCCAAACGCGATCACCGTAAATTGGGTCGTGAACTTGATTTGTTCAGTATTCAGGAAGAGGGCCCAGGTTTTCCATTCTTCCATCCGAAAGGTATGGTTATTCGTAATGAGCTGGAGAATTTTTGGCGTAAAATCCATGTTAAATATGGCTATAAGGAAATAAAGACCCCAATTATAATGCATCAGCGGCTATGGCAGCAATCGGGCCACTGGGATCATTATCGCGAGAATATGTATTTTACTAACATCGATGGCGAAGGTTATGCGGTTAAACCGATGAATTGTCCGGGCGGAATTTTGGTGTATCGTACTCAGCATCATAGTTATCGTGACTTGCCGCTTCGCACCGCTGAGCTTGGCTTAGTTCACCGGCATGAGCTTTCAGGTGCTTTGCATGGCTTAATGAGGGTGCGGAGTTTTACTCAAGATGATGCTCATATTTTCATGTTGCCTTCCCAAATTAAAGCTGAGATTCAGAATGTAATTGATTTATTCAATAAAATTTACAGCACTTTTGGGTTGACATACCATGCCGAACTTAGCACCCGTCCTGAGAAGTCGATGGGATCAGACGCTGATTGGGAATTGGCGACTAATGCTCTCAGGGAAGCGCTTGAGGACTGCGGTATGGAATACAAAGTAAATGAAGGCGACGGCGCATTTTATGGTCCTAAAATCGATTTTCATTTACGCGATTCGATTGGTCGGACTTGGCAGTGCGGGACTATCCAATTAGATATGCAGATGCCGGAAAAATTTGACCTTACCTATGTAGGTGAAGACGGTCAAAAACATCGCCCGGTTATGATTCATCGTGTGGCTTACGGCAGTATGGAGCGCTTCATTGGTATCCTCATTGAGCATTATGCCGGAGCGTTTCCGATCTGGCTGGCGCCTGTTCAAGTTAAGATTCTGCCTATTACCGACCGTCATGTTGCCTATGCACGCGAAATTGAGGCGCTTATGAATGACAAGGATATTAGGGTTGAGGTCGATGAGCGCAATGAGAAGATTGGGTATAAGATTAGGGAAGCGCAACTGGAAAAAACACCTTATATCCTAGTCGTTGGTGACAAAGAGGCAGAAGTGCAAAGCGTGGCCGTTCGTAAACGCGGCCAAGGCGAAATAGGCACTCAGCCTGTCAATGAGTTTATTGATAATGTGTTAAATGAAATAATAGCAAAGAAATAAACTTGACTTAGGAAATCTAACATGATATTCTAGATAAGTAAATTATGTTTGAAGTAGAAGCCATCCGCTTCTCACCTTGCAACGCTTTATTGCAGTTAGTAAGGTAGATTGATACCAGTATATCTTATTGGTGGATTGTATGGGTGGCTAAAGCCGCCCATTTTTTTATTGGAATAATTAGGAGGTGAGTCGCAATTAGCAAAGAAAATCTCAGGGTTAACGAAGAAATTCGGGCTAGAGAAGTAAGGGTTACCAGTAGTACAGGCGAACAATTGGGGATTATGACGCTCCGTGATGCGTTGCGTCAAGCGGCCGAACAACAACTGGATTTAGTGGAGGTAGCACCGACCGCTAAGCCGCCTGTGTGTCGTATCATGGACTTTGGAAAATACAAGTACGAGCAGCAGAAACGCGATAAAGAAACTAAGAAAAAGCAAAAAGTCGTAACCGTTAAAGAAGTTAAGCTTCGCCCAAATATTGAGGATCATGATTTCAATGTAAAGAAGAAGAATGCTCAGCGCTTTTTGGAAGATGGAGACAAGGTTAAAGTTACGATTATGTTTCGTGGGCGCGAGTTGTCACATCCGGAACTAGGCAGACAGCTCTTAGTAAAAATGGCTGCTGAACTTAAAGATATGGCAACAGTCGAACGCGAGCCCAAACTTGAAGGTAAAAATATGATAATGATTTTGTCTACTAAGTCGCACAATTAAGAAAGGGGATTCACAATGCCAAAAATTAAAACACGTAGAGCCGCTGCCAAACGCTTTAAAGTAACTGGTGCTGGCGAGTTTAAACGCGCTAAGGCTTTCAAAAGCCATATTCTTGAGAAAAAATCACCAGCCCGGAAGCGTAATCTGCGCAAGGCCGCTCTGGTTAACAAATCCGATTATAAACGCGTAGTAAAGATGCTTCCTTACGCATAACACTTTGTAAACACTAAATAGGGGGTAACAAACATGCCAAGAGTTAAAAAAGGCGTGACTGCACATAGACGTCATAAAAAAATTCTAAAACTTGCTAAGGGCTACAGAGGTGCCAAGAGCAAGCAATTTAAAAAAGCTAACGAAACAGTTATGAAGGCGCTGTATTATGCGCGTCGTGACCGTCGGGCTAAGAAAGGCGATTTCCGTAAACTATGGATTGCCCGTATTAATGCCGCTGCTCGTATCAATGGTATTTCTTATAGCCAACTGATTAATGGCTTGAAAAAGGCTGGCGTTGAGGTTAACCGTAAAATGTTGGCGGATCTTGCTGTTAATGATATGAATGCTTTTGGTAAGCTTGTAGATACCGCAAAAGCACAACTTCAATAAGTTTTAACAAAATTCTAGGAATTATAAAATTCCTAGAATTTTTTTGTATAAAAACCCCGCAATTTGGAAAAGTATTAGGCAATGGATAATATTTAAAAAGTTTCAAATATTAAAACAATGGTAAAGGTTTTTTAAATGCAGCTATAGAATAAAATATCTTAAGCTAAGGTTGCATTTTTTAATAAAGGAGGAGTTCAAGTTGGCTTTAGTAACAATGCGCGAACTACTTCAGGATGCAAGAAAGAGGAAATATGCAGTTGGCGGGTTCAATGTCTTCAATTTCGAAACACTTGGAGCAGTTGTTGAAGTTGCAGAGGAATTAAAAACACCCTTAGTATTGGGTATCCCGGAGCGGTTGTTTAAATTTACGGATGCTGAGGTGTTGAGTGCGGCAATGGTGCGCGCCGCTCAAAGAGCATCTGTGCCTGTTGCTTTGCACTTGGATCATGGGCATACTTATGATGGTGTCATGAAAGCAATTCGTTGGGGTTTTACTTCAGTAATGTTTGATGGGTCAAATTTGCCTTATGAAGAAAACTTAAAACGGACTAAGGAAATTACGCGCATAGCCCATTCTCTCGGTATATCTGTCGAGGGTGAATTGGGCTATGTTGGCTGTTATGAGTGTTTTAAAGATATTAATGACGAAAATATTGTCAAACCGGAAGTAGCGGCTGATTTTGCCCATAAGACAAGAATTGATGCTTTAGCTGTTGCGGTTGGCACTAGCCATGGTGCTTATAAAGGAGATACTAAGCTCAACTTTTCGAGGCTCAGTGAATTAAATGCTAAAATTGATGTTCCGCTGGTTATGCATGGTGGTTCTAGACTTAGCAGGGAGGATTTTCGCAATTCAATTCAGTCTGGTATATCCAAGATAAATATTGCGACAGATATGTCTTTGGCTGCAGTAGAAAAACTTAAGGCAGAGTTAGCGAAGACTTCAAACGGCACAAATTACATTAATCTCATGAGTGCAGTTAAAAGGGGAGTTAAAGATTCAGTCCGAAGATACATGTTAAACTTTGACTGTATCTCAAAAGTGATATAGAAAAAGATGCAACCTGCCTTGCTCCGTATGGTGAGGCGGGTTTTTATTTAGTATAGCTTGCTTTTGTTTAAGGTATAGACAGCCTCGGGTTGAATGATTATAATTTTAATGGTAAATATTATACCGAGGTGAAAATATTGAAAGCAAAGCCTGAGTTTGCTAACTTGCTTGATATATCGCAATGGAAACTTACACCTTATCAAATTCTTGTACTTGGCTTTGCCGGGTTAATTTTTTTTGGCGCTATTTTGTTATCCTTACCGAACGCCTCGGCTACAGTAGAAAGACTTGGATTTATTGATGCACTATTTACTGCAACATCAGCCGTATGTGTAACAGGGCTGGCTGTTGTTGATACCGGTACGCGCTTTTCAATATTTGGGCAAGTTGTTATTCTTTTCTTAATTCAGGCCGGTGGCTTGGGAATAATGACGATGGCGACTCTAATGGCGCTTCTTATGCGTAAAAAGATACAATTGCGTGAGAGGCTGATAATGCAAGAGGCTTTAAATCAGTTAACCGTGGCCGGAATAGTAAGGTTAACTAAATATATAATAAAGGCCACGCTGCTAGTGGAATTTATAGGCGGCACAATACTAGCTATTCATTGGTATGGGGAATTTGGTTTAAAATCAATCTACTTCGGTTATTGGCATGCTATATCTGCTTTTTGCAGTGCCGGATTTGATCTTTTTGGTGATTTCAGAGGTTATACACGTTATGTAGATGATATTACAGTCAATTTGGTTATTACTTCTCTGATTATATTAGGCAGCATTGGATTTACTGTTATTTCGGATGTGGTAGCTAATAGGTCTTTTTCAAGATTCTCATTACATACTAAAATCGTACTTACTGCAACTGGAGTTTTGATTGCTTCAGGGACGCTTGTTATTCTTTTGCTAGAGCTAAACAATCCCGCTACAATCAGCGAGCTTTCCTGGAAGGGTAAATTGCTGGGAAGTTATTTTCAAGCAGTAACACGAACTGCTGGGTTAAATACGTTGAATATAGGGGAACTGACTAATGCGACCTTGCTTTTCCTTATGATACTGATGTTTATAGGAGCTTCGCCAGCGTCTACCGGAGGTGGGATTAAGACAACTACAGTAAGTGTAGTTGTTGCGGCCGTTTGGGCTCATATATCAGGTAAGCAAGATGCGGAGTTGTTTGGCAGAAGGATTTCGCCAAGTAGTGTGTATAAAGCATTTTCACTGGTTTTTATTTCTGTTGCGCTAATTATTTTTTTTACAATGATGATGAGTATTACCGAAAAAGCTGAATTTTTAAATCTTCTATTTGAGGTTGTTTCCGCATTCGGTACTGTTGGCTTATCTACAGGAATTACACCGACATTAACATCGTTAGGAAAGTTATGGCTTATATTTGCTATGTTTGCAGGAAAGGTTGGTCCGGTGACTGTGGCTCTTGCACTGGCATTGCGCAAGAGGAAAGCTGATATTCAATATCCTGAGGGTAGGGTTATCATAGGTTAGGAGAAAAAAGAATGAAAAAGAAAAAACAATTTGCCGTTATAGGCTTAGGGCGTTTCGGTTCAAGTGTCGCTAAAACTCTGCATGATATGGGCTACGAAGTATTGGCAATCGACGATAATGAGGAGCGCGTTCAGGATTTTAGCGATAAGGTTACTCACGTTGTTCAGGCTGATACGACCGACGAAAATTCTTTAAAAGCATTGGGCATACGTAATTTTGACGTAGTAATTGTTGCAATTGGCCAAAACATACAGGCTAATATGCTGACAACGTTACAGTTACAAGAAATGGGTGTTCCATATATTGTTGCTAAGGCGCAAAACGCCTTGCATGGTAAAATGTTAGAAAAGATTGGCGCTGATAGAGTAATTTATCCTGAACGGGATATGGGGCAACGAGTTGCGCACAATCTTGTTTCTACTAATGTTTTAGAATTTATAGCATTGTCGCCGGATATTAGTATGGTCGAAGTTACGGCACCTAAAATACTGACCGGCAAGAGTCTTGCCGAAACTAATCTTCGAGCAAAATATGGGATAAACGTTCTGGCGATTAAACGCAAAGACGAAATTATAGTTCCCCCAGAGCCGTCCGAAAAAATCCTCACTGGAGATATACTAATAGTTGTAGGAGGCAATGAAGGGGTTCAAAGACTGGAGGAACTTGAGTGAGTGAATTCATATCCAGTCCGCATAATCCAATAGTAAAGCTGGTAGCATCGCTTAGACTAAAAAAACGGCGTGATGAAACGGGCTTATTTATTGCCGAGGGAATCCGTCTAGTAGAAGAAGCTTTAGGCTCATGCTGGAAAGCTCATATGTTAATTTACACAAGTGATATAAAAGAAACCCAAAGGTTCCAGGACCTATTAACTAAGCTAGATCCACGAGACTGCCGAATTATTGAGGTTCCAACTAATATTTTTGAACGAATTAGCGAGACAGAACAACCGCAAGGTGTAATGCTATTGATAGACAAACGGTCAAGTAATAAACTAGAACAGCTAATTGACCATGAGAGACCTCTCATTGCGATACTGGACGCAGTGCAAGACCCAGGTAATGTAGGGACTTTGATTCGTACAGCTGATGCAGTTGGCTGCACGGCAGTTATATTGACAAGAGGATGTGCTGATCTATTTTCGGGAAAAACTGTCCGTGCCAGTATGGGATCAATATTTCATTTGCCTGTATATCCGGATATGTCACCAGTTGAAATTGTTGAGTTTATGGAAAGACACAAAATAAAGCTGCTAGCTACATCTCTAGAGTCTTCAGATAATTACTGCAGCGCTGATTTTACCGATCGCGTCGCCATAATATTTGGTAATGAGGGCAATGGTGTCAGCAAAGATTTACTGGAACATTCTTACAAGCGGCTTCACATTCCTATTATTGGAAAGGCTGAGTCGTTAAATGTATCCGCCGCTGCGGCAGTAATTTTATACGAGGCAGTACGGCAGCGAGGCTGGCTGGCTTGTAATTGATTATTTGATATGCTATAATACCACTACGAAGACCGGAATTTCCAAAATTAGTAGGGAGGGCCTGGTCAAATGCTGACCGCAGATTTTTTTTGGAGAATCTTCACGGCTACCGGTTCTGTAGTTGCATATTTAGTTTACAAGCGGTTGATGTTACAATAGTGGTAAATGTCATGACGGAGAGAGTATGTTAGGAAGGGTTTTACAGGGAGGATGCGCCAAGACTGAGAGCCGTCTAAAAACACCTGACAGAAGTTCGCTCCCGAGCATCTGAGCTGAAGAGAAATCTTCTTGTGTAGGCCAGACGTTTTCTGCGTTAAAGAAACTAGAGTACTTATTAGGGTGGTACCGCGGAAGTAAACTTTCGCCCCTTTCGGGGCGAAAGTTTTTTTATTTCACAAGCAAAGTGGGGGGTATATATGGAAGAACAATTAAAATCAACGAAACAAGCTGCTCTGAAAGAATTGGAACAGATATCAGAAATTGATCAACTTGCTGAAATTAGGGTTAAATATCTTGGCAAGAAAGGTCTTATTACAAGTGCCCTACGGGGATTAGGCCAATTAAGCGCTAATGAGCGTCCGCGGATAGGTCAATTAGTTAACGATGTTAGAACCGAATTGGAAGACCGCATAAACGCTAAGCGTGACGAATTAAAAGAGCTTGAGCTAGCTCACAGACTTGCGTCGGAAAAGATTGACGTTACTTTGCCTGGCCGGAAACCGTTATTAGGACACAAACATCCTTTAACACTAACGATGGATCGAATCAAAAATACATTCATGACTATGGGGTTTGAGGTTAAAGAGGGGCCGGAAGTAGAAACCGATTATTATAATTTTGAGGCTTTGAATCTTCCGCAAGATCATCCCGCGCGCGATATGCAGGATTCTTTTTATATAACGGACTCAATATTATTAAGAACGCATACTTCTCCTGTACAAGCTCGGACGATGCAAGCATCAGAGCCAAACAAACCGGTTAGAATGATTGCGCCCGGAAAGGTTTATCGGCGCGATTATGATGCTACGCACTCCCCGATGTTTCATCAGGTAGAAGGGCTTGTAGTCGATAAAAGCATTAGGTTTTCGGATTTAAAGGGAACGTTAGAGTTATTTATTCACGATATATTCGGCAGCAAGGTTGGAGTGCGTTTTAGACCAAGTTTCTTCCCGTTCACTGAGCCCAGTGCAGAAGTAGATATTTCTTGCGTAATATGTGGCGGCCGTGGGTGTAGAGTATGCTCGTCTACAGGCTGGCTGGAGATATTAGGTTCGGGAATGGTTCATCCGAGGGTACTTGAAATGAGCAACTTTGACCCTAACCAAGTAAGCGGCTTTGCTTTCGGCATGGGGGTTGAGCGGATTGCTATGCTTACCTATGGTATCGATGATCTCCGTTTATTTTACGAAAATGATATGCGCTTCTTACGCCAGTTTTAAGGTTATCTAAAGTTCAGAGGGGGATGAAATATGCTCGCGTCGATAAAATGGCTTAAAGATTATGTTGATTTTAAAGAAACACCGGCTGAATTAGCTGAGATGCTTACAATGGCTGGCGTATCTGTTGAGACTATTGAAGATCTAGGGAAAGATATCAATAATGTAGTAACCGGTAAAATCACTTCGATTACACAACATCCAAATGCGGACAAACTTTCGGTATGTGCTGTCGATGTTGGTAAAGAAGTTGTTACTATTGTAACTGGTGCTAAGAATATAAAAGAGAACGACATTATACCGGTTGCTTTAGTCGGAGCATCACTGCCAAATGATGTTAAAATTACGGCAAGTGATTTGCGCGGCATTACCTCGTTTGGCATGATGTGTTCGGCTGTTGAACTTGGTATTGACAGCAAGCTGATTTCTCAAGATGCAAGAGGTGGTATCTATATACTGCCTGAAGATACGGAACTTGGTTTAGACATTAAAGAAGTGCTCGGACTTAATGATATAGTATTTGAATTCGAATTGACTGCCAACCGGGCAGACTGTTTCAGTATGCTTGGTTTGGCTAGAGAAATTGCCGTATTAACTGGCGGCATCTTAAAGAAGCCAATGGTTAATGTTCGAGAGGCTGATGAGACAAAAGCAAGCAGCTTGGCTACTGTTAGTATTGACGATACATCACTTTGCCCAAGATTTGCCTGTAGGATTCTAAGAGATATTAAAGTTGGCCCATCACCTGCCTGGATGCAGCATCGCCTGCAAGCAGCCGGGATGCGTCCAATTAACAATATTGTCGATGTTACGAATTTTGTAATGCTCGAGATGGGACTGCCAATGCATGCCTATGACTATGATCTGTTAGCCAAACATAGCATTGTTGTCAGAAAAGCTATGCCAGGGGAGCGTCTGACTACTTTAGATGGTCAGAAACGTGAACTCTCGCCTGAGATGCTGGTTATCGCTGATGCGGTTCAGGCAGTCGGTATTGCCGGTATTATGGGCGGATTAGCTACTGAAGTAACTAATCGTACGCAAACAGTGCTGCTTGAATGTGCTGTATTTAATGGCGCTAGTATAAGAAGAACTTCACGGGCGCTTGGCCTGAGATCAGAGGCTTCCGGCCGGTTTGAACGAGGCGTAGATGCTGCTAATATAATTAGAGCATTAGACCGTGCGGCTAAACTTTTAGAGGATATGGGCGCTTGTAAAGTGTGCGAAGGCGTAATAGATAACTATCCGAATGTATTACTTCCTAAACAAGTTCAATTTACAGCTGATCAAATTAATAACCATTTAGGAACGTCAGTTGAGCAAAAAGTAATAGTTGACATATTGAAACGGTTAGAATTTCAAATCGAAGCAGATCAAGAAAAACTGTTAGTTACCGTACCAACTTGGCGTGGTGATGTAAGTGGGACCGCCGACATTGCTGAGGAAATTGCCCGCATTTATGGTTACAATAACATTCCATCAACTACGCCTTTTGGAGATATGAGTCGCGGCAGCCAGGATTATACCCAGTCAATTATCAGCACTGTCAAAAATATAATGCTAGGTGCAGGTTTTGACGAAATTATATCATATAGTTTTTCTCACCCGCAGGTGTTTGATAAATTGAATATCCCTGAACAAAGTCCGCTGCGTAATGCTATCACTGTATTAAATCCGATAACGGATGAGTTTCCAATTCTTAGGACCACATTAACCGCTGGACTGCTGCAAACTATTGTTTATAATCTATCACGCAAAAATGAAGATATGAAGATTTATGAGGTGGGCGCAGTATATTGGCCAAAAGAACTACCGCTGGAAGCATTGCCAAACGAGCATCTTAAGCTTTGCGGTGCGCTTGTGGGCAGCAAAAATCAACTATCCTGGAATTTATCCCGAGAAAGTGTTGATTTCTATGATGCCAAAGGTGATGTGGAAGTAATTCTGAATGGATTAGGAATAGAGAATTATGAAGTTTGCCTAGGTCAGCACTATTCACTTCATCCAGGGAAAACAGCTCAATTTTTTCAAAACGAAGAGCTTATTGCAATAGTCGGCGAGGTTCATCCAAAAGTTTTAGATGCTTTTGGTATTAACCGCAAGGTCTATTTATTTGAAATAGACATGGAGACTATCGCTAAAAAAGCTAATCTTGTTAATGCCTATAGTCAGTTACCTAAGTTTCCGGCTATTAATCGTGACTTAGCAGTAATTTTGCCAGTCGAAGTTTCTGCAAGTGAGGTAGAGGCGGCAATTATAAATGCTGCGGGACCATTAATGAGATCGCTTACTTTATTTGATCTTTATACGGGTGAACAGGTGCCGGCTGGAGCTAAAAGTATGGCGTATTCGCTCACCTTCCAGGCTCAAGATAGGACATTGACAGATGCTGAAGTGGATGAATACCACAAAAGGATAATTGTTTGCCTGAAAGAGAAATTTGCGGCTAAACTCCGAAAATAGTCTATAATTGTCCATCGCAAACATACAAAACCCTCTTTACGGATCGTAATGCCTGTGTTACACTGTTAACCAGGGGAACGATCTGTTTCTTAGAGACCGACCCTTGGGGCTCGGTCTTATTTTTTGTATCGTCCCCTACATTTTGCAAAAAGAAGGTGGGGGTATATGGATATTTTTCGAACTAAGAGTATTGAAATGCTTAAAGCTGGCGCTGAGAGAGTTGCACTTAAGAAAACGTTGGGTGCTACTGACCTAGTGTTGCTAGGCATCGGATGTATTGTCGGCACCGGTATTTTTGTTTTAACTGGTGTAGCAGCTGCGAAATATGCAGGACCTGGTATTATGCTATCTTTTATACTTTCTGGATTAGCTTGTACATTTGCGGCCTTGGCGTATGCTGAATTGGCGTCCATTGTTCCTATTTCAGGTAGTGCATATACTTATACGTACGCCGCGTTGGGTGAGTTCTTTGCTTGGATTGTCGGGTGGAATCTTGTTCTGGAGTACTCTGTCGGTTCAAGTGCTGTTGCGGCCGGTTGGTCGGGCTATGTCGTCGGATTATTAAAATCAGGTGGTATTGAACTATCTACGGCATATACTGCTGTGCCAGCGGACGGTGGCATTGTTAATTTACCGGCAATGTTTATCGCGCTATTCATAACTTGGCTTCTTGTGCTAGGAACCAAAGAAAGCGCTAATTTAAACAGAATACTTGTTTTTATTAAGCTTGCCGCTGTATTCATCTTTTTGGCTCTTGCCGGCCCTAAAGTAAATGTTGCTAACTGGTCACCACTAATGCCGTTTGGCTTCTCGGGTGTAGCTGCAGGCGCTGCAATCGTATTTTTTGCCTATATCGGTTTTGACGCTGTTGCTACAGCCGCTGAAGAATGTAAAAACCCGAATCGAGATCTTCCGATTGGTATCGTAGGTTCGCTTCTTGTATGTACCGTTCTGTACATTGCTGTTGCCGCTGTTCTTACAGGCGTGGTTCCGTATCATCAGCTTAATAATGCAGAACCTGTAGCTTTTGCCTTGAGACATATTGGTTATAATATAGGTTCAGCATTGGTTGGTACCGGAGCGATTTGCGGTATTACAACAGTTCTGTTGGTTTTAATGTATGGTCAGACGCGTGTATTCTTTGCTATGTCTCGTGATGGCCTTATTCCTGCTAGTATTTGCAAAATCCATCCTAAGTATGGTACTCCTCACGTCATTACGATTGTGGCAGGTATTGCGGTTGCATTAATTGCTGGCTTCTTGCCAATAGGCCTCATTGCTGAACTAACTAACATCGGCACGCTATTCGCCTTCTGCGTAGCGGCTGTCGGGGTTGCTGTAATGCGTATAACTAAACCGGATGTTGAACGTCCGTTTAGATGTCCTGCTGTTTGGGCAGTAGCACCTTTAGCTGTATTGTTCTGTGGATATTTAATGTATAATCTGCCGTTAGATACTTGGATGCGCTTTGGCATTTGGTCAGTACTCGGCGTTGTAGTATACTTTGTATACAGCTACCGCAACAGCGCGCTTAACAAGACTGAGGAAGCAAGTAAAGGGGCGTAAGCTAAAAAGCAGTTTATGCATTAGCATAAGCTGTTTTTTAATTTAATAATAATGCAGGATTTGCAATTAAGAGGTCGAAATTAATACTAATCATTAGATATATTGGGTGAAAATATGGCTGATAAGCAGTGTAAAGTAACAGTTGAAGTATATGGCGAATCATATGCGCTTAAAGGAGATCTTGAAGCTGAACGTGTTAAAATGATTGCAGCGTTAGTTGACGCAAAAATGAAAGAGATAGCAAAGAATAATGCTTTTCTCTCCCCTACGAAGATAGCTGTATTGGCCGCGTTAAACCTTGCGGACGATTACCTGCGTTTAGAGAATGATTTTAATCAAATCGTACAAATGGTCAAAGAAGTTAAATAAAAAATACTCCCCCAACCAATAATATAGTTAAAGGGGGATGTGTGGTGGATATTGCTGAGCTCGGACAAGTTTTGTTACATATGATTATCCTGCTTGGTGTAGCTCTTGTTGTCGTTCGTTTAATGGGTAATCGGACAGTTGGGCAATTTTCGCCTTTCGATTTTGTTTTAATGGTAGGAATAGGCGATATAATCGTCACTGCATCAATGGATAGATCTCAGACAATAATTGCGGGGATAGAAGGATTATTAGCTTTGCTTGTTTTGCAACAACTAATTTCCTATTTAGCGCTCAAAAGCACAACTTTAAGAAAGTGGTTTGAAGGAACTCCTGTTACTTTAATTAAAGATGGTCAGATTATTCGCGAGAACTTTGCTAAAACAAGTTTTAACTACGATGATTTGCGACAAGAACTGCATCGCCAGGGTATGGATATGACTAATTTAAAGGATATTAAGTTGGCGCGTTTGGAAAGTTGTGGTTCTTTTTCACTAATTCGCAAGACTGAAAAAGAGCCGCTTACGAAGGAAGACTTTGCCAACTACTTTAGTAATCTGATGGATAATCCGTTAAGTCCGATGGGGGAAAAGCTAGCTAAGTTAGAGCAATTAATGGCTGATGTTCATGTTTTATCAGAATATGTGAAACAGCAAACTATTAATAAGTCCCCGAACAAAGAGCAAGAAATCAATACGAGTAAAGATTTGCACTAGAGGAAGGGGGATTCCCTTCTTCTTTTAATTGTGAGGGAGTCTTTGGGGCAGAGGCTCGTGGATAACGAAGGAGATGTTGCAATGGTAGAACTATTAGCTCCGGTAGGAAATAAAGAAGCCTTAATTGCGGCCGTTGAAGCTGGTGCAGACGCCGTTTATCTGGCAGGTAAATCTTTTGGCGCGCGAGCCTATGCATCTAATTTTGCTGATGAGGAATTAGCTGACGCTGTTCGGTTTTCTCATCTGCGAAATGTTCTGGTTTATGTTACCGTGAACACCTTAGTTGATGATAGTGAGTTACCAGAACTTGTAAGATACTTGAGGTATTTATACGAAATCAGTGTAGATGCAATTATAGTGCAGGACGTTGGTGTTGCAAAAGTTGCAAAAGAGGTTGTTCCTAGCCTGCCTATCCATGCAAGTACGCAGATGACCATTCATAATTTAGAGGGTGTAAAATTACTAACTGAGTTAGGATTTAAAAGAATTGTCTTAGCGCGGGAAGTATCCCTTTCTGATATTCAGACCATTTGCGAAAAAACAGATACGGAAATCGAAACATTTGTCCATGGGGCGCTATGCATTTCTTATTCTGGTCAGTGTCTGATGAGCAGCATGATTGGTGGAAGAAGCGGAAATAGAGGACGTTGTGCACAACCATGCCGTTTACCATATACACTAATAGATGATAACAATAATGAGGTACTAGCTGGATCAGACGTTGGTGAATATTTATTAAGCCCTAAGGACTTAAATACTTTGGGGTTAATACCAGAATTTATTCAGGCAGGGGTTAAATCTTTCAAAATTGAAGGTCGTATGAAACGTCCCGAATATGTTGCGGTTGTTGTTGATACATATCGCAGGGCAATAGATTCTTACTTAGCGAGTCCTGGGAACTATGAAATTGACCAACAAGATATAAAAGATTTAGCACAAATCTTTAACAGAGACTTTACGACGGCATATCTTAAAGGAAAACAGGGCCATCTTATGATGAGTGACCGCCGACCTAATAACCGCGGTGTGCGAATAGGCCGCGTTCTTCAGTATGATAGCCGAAAAAAAACAGTAACAATAAAGCTGGACGAACCCTTATCCCAAAATGATATATTGGACTTTTGGGTAAAGGTTGGCGGACGAGTAAGCGCTACTGTTTCTAAAATTATAGTTGACGGGCAGGAAACAACTTATGCTCCTGCTCGAAAAGAGGTAGTTTTACCGCTTTCCTCTCCAGTAAAAGCTAATGATCGAGTTTTTAAAGTTTTTGACGCTAAGTTAATGGATCGTGCACGCGGTTTTTTTGAGCATAATGAGAAGACGCGTATAGCTATAAATGCGGAAGTTAAAGTTTCTGCAGGGCGGCCAATGATAATTTCGCTAACTGATGCTGACGGATATAATAGTAAGGTGAGTACAGAGTTTATTGCTGAGCCTGCATTGAAACGACCATTGACTGTTGATACTATCACAAAGCAAATTGATCGGTTAGGTAATACTATGTTTAAGTTAGCTAACCTAACATGTGAGATAGAAGACCCAGTAATGGTACCTTTAAGTGAAATTAATGATGCCAGAAGAAGAGCGATTAAAGAACTGGAGGAAGCTCGTTTAGCTAAATTTAGACGTCCGTTACTGGAGAACGATGATTTAAATATAGGCTTTTACTCGCAAGTAAATACTTCTAAGGTAAAGAAGCCTGCTAAACCTTATTTAACTGTAAATGTCGATACTGTCGAAAAAGCGATTAGCTGTCTCGAAAATGGTGCTGACATTATAATGTTTGGCGGAGATTCTTATAATCATAAAGCTACTACAGATGATGATTATAAGCGAGTTGTAGCTTTAGCCCGTGAAAAAGAAAAGGAAGTTATTTTATCAACACCTCGCATAATTAAAGAATGGCAGAAAGATGCTGTTCGGCGTAATTTGGAACTTTTCAAAGAACTTGAGCCTGACGCAGTTAGTGTATTAAATATCGGCACGTTGGAGCTAACAAGGGACCTAAATTTAAAGTTGCATGGCGATTATTCTCTCAACATCTATAACAGTGCGGCAGTAGAGTTTTGCCAAGGGCTAGGATTTAATAGTATTACATTATCGCCAGAATTAACTTTGTCCCAAGTTGAACGCATAGTAGGGCGCAGTGAGCTTTTAACAGAATGCTTAGTCCACGGCTTTATGGAACTGATGGTAACCGAGTACTGTACAATGGGGAGCTATCTTGGCGGGTTGCACAAAGGGCAATGTAATCAAGCATGTCAGCGCGGTCAATATATGTTAAAAGACAGAAAGGGCATAAAATTCCCGTTGGTCACTGATCAGTATTGTCGTATGCATGTGCTTAACTCTAAAGAGCTTAGTATGATTCCTCATACGCCTAAGTTTGGCGAAATCGGAGTAAACAGAATCCGTATTGAAGGGAAGCAAGGTACAGTCGAATATATAGGTAAGGTGACTAAGCTTTATCGCGATATTTTGGATCAGGGTCAGAAACATCCTGTTTTTACTAATAGTGGTTTGCTTGAACGTTACGAGAATGATATAACTAGAGGTCACTATTTTAGAGGAGTTCTATAAGGGAGAATTAGATGGATTTATCAGTTTTACGTACGCTAGAGTATAATAAGGTGCAAGAAATGTTGGCTAGCAGGACTAGTTCAGCAATGGGCAAGGAATTGGCCTACCAGCTTATACCTGTAAGCGATTACTCCGAGGTTCAAACTAGAATTAAAGAGACTGAGGAGGCTAGGCGTATTCTTGACGAATACCCAAATATCCCTTTAGGTGGAATTCGTGATATTAGAGGGATAGTCAGACGGGCACAATTAGAGGCAATATTAGAGCCTGATGAATTATTAGCTATCGGAAGTACTCTTTATGCCGGAAGAAGGCTGAAGGTATTTTTTAAAGGGTTGCCTGCTGAAATAAGTCTATTATCAGCGTTAGTTGAACAGGTTACAGTATTACCTTATATTGAGAGTCTCATTGAAAACACTATCAGTGAACACGGTACTATCCGAGATGATGCAAGTACAGAATTAACTCGCCTAAGACGAGAGATTAGGAATTTGCAGCTAAGAGTAAAAGAGAAGTTAGACAGTATACTTCGATCCAGTGAATATCAAAAACTATTTCAAGATACTTTGGTAACTGTTCGCGGTGACCGTTACGTTATTCCTATAAAACAGGAATATCGGAGCAGCTTTCCGGGGATAGTTCATGATCAATCTGCAAGTGGAGCGACGGTGTTTATTGAGCCGCTTGCTATTGTTAATCTGAACAATGATATAAAGCAACTGATGTCTGCTGAAAAGTCAGAGGTAGAACGTATCCTGCGGATGATTAGCGGTAAAATATCCGAAATATCGGCAGCGCTATTGGTTAATTGCACTGTGTTGGCGAAAATAGATTTGCTTTGTGCCAAGGCTAGACTTAGCATTGATATGAAAGCTACAAAACCCATGATTAACTCCAATGGGGTTGTGGAATTGCGGCAGGCGCGGCATCCGCTTATTGATACTGAAGTTGTTGTGCCTATTGATATTTCCCTTGGTAAAAAATTTAATATTTTAATAATTACGGGTCCCAATACTGGCGGCAAGACTGTATCGTTAAAGACATTAGGGTTATTTTCTATGATGGTTCAAGCTGGTCTTTATATTCCTGCTGCCGTTGAGTCTCAAATGCCGATATTTAACAATATTTATGCTGATATTGGGGACGAACAAAGTATAGAACAGAGTTTGAGCACCTTTTCGGCGCATATGACAAATTTAGTAAAAATATTATCGCGAGTTTCTAATAATGACTTAGTACTAATTGATGAGATTGGTGCCGGTACTGATCCTCAAGAAGGCGCTGCCTTGGCTATGTCGATCCTTGAGCATTTACTGAAGCTCGATACCAGAGTAATGGTAACAACCCACTATAGTGAACTTAAAACATTTGCTTATTCTAGACATGGAATCGAGAATGCAAGCGTAGAATTTGATATACAAACATTGCGGCCTACTTATCGTCTGCTACTAGGTGTTCCTGGCGGAAGCAATGCTTTTGCAATAAGCCGTCGGCTGGGGCTTTCAGGGGATATAATTGAAAGGGCAAAAGCATTACTTAGTAAAGAACACACTGATCTAGAGACCTTGCTCAATGATCTTGAGGCGAAAAAACGTGCTTATAACCAAATGTATGATCAAGTAAGTCTTGAACGACAGCGACTTTTGTCCGATCAAGAAAGTCTACAGCTTGAAGTGCAAAATCTTCGCGAAAATAAGAATTCAGTTTTGGCCAAGGCGCGTGATGAGGCAGCTCTAATTTTGCGTAATGCAAGACGTGAGGCTGCAGATATTATCGATGAACTAAAAGCACAGTTCAATGTAAACCAGGCAAAAGAGCGCCAACAGGCAATAGACAAAGCTCGCCAGAGATTAAAAAGCAGCTTGAGCGATATAAGTGTTGAGGAGGATGTTGTAAGGCCGCCCAGCAAAGAATTGCTCAAACCTGGAACATCAGTGTATATTACTACACTAAGACAGAAAGGAACAGTTCTGACTGTAGGTGATGAAGAGGTTAATGTTCAGGTTGGAATTCTAAAAGCTACTGTTCCGTTAACTGCTTGTATAATTAGTGAAGAAAGCAAACAAGATAGGGCTAAAAGTTATAAACTAGCAACATCTAACAGTTATTCCTCAAGTGCTATTAGGGATATAGCTAGGCAAATAGACATTAGGGGAACAACAGTAGAAGAAGCAGAAACAATTCTGGATAAATTTTTAGATGATGCTGTTCTAAATGGTCTCACTCAGGTCATTGTAATTCATGGAAAAGGTACGGGTGCACTTCGCAAGGGAGTACGAACATATTTAAAACATCATCGAGCTGTCAGAGATATAAGTATAGGTGAAGTCAATGAGGGTGGCGATGGAGCAACTGTTGTTAAGCTTTTATAGTACGAAAAACGGGCTGTATACAAAACGTAATGTATACAGCCCGTTTTCGTTTTTAAAAATTAGTTTTCCAATTAAGATAACGTCCTAACCCTTTTCGATCTGTATCTTCAGTTTCTGTGACCTGGACCGAAGATTCAGTTGGGGTTATGACAGCCGCCGCTGGAGGAACTGGAGCCGAGGCAGTTACAGTAGCGGCTGTAGGATCATCTTGTTTCGTTTCTGGTTTTGAAGTGTTCTTTTCCGGCTTAGCCTGTTCTTGCTTGTCACTGGTATTTCCGCCCATACTGTTTATTAACCCCATAATTGCAGCAATATTAGACGGATTTAACTTAGATTTTAACTGTGGGTTGTTAAGTAGTGGTAAGAGAGACATAAGCATATCTGGGGAAGGGCCTCCAGAATGACCATCTCCCTTGGTTAGTTCGCCTAATAGCTTTTGCAATGGATTTCCGGCAGCCGTTGCTGTCACTTGTGCTGGTTGAGAGTGGTTTCTGTTCAAGATTGTAATTAGGCAAATTAGAGAAAGAACGTTTATAAGTGTATCGTAATTTTTCCCATCAGTAGTAAAAGTATCAATTGTTTGAGTAATTATCTGCATTAAAGACTTTTCGGGAATAGCTCCGGACATTGTGCCTCCTCCTTAAAATAGGCCAGGAATTTTGGGCAAGTTTAAATCGCCGGCCAATTTGCTCATAGCCACCTGATTGAGTTCGCGGGACTTTGTTAGTGCGTTATTTACTGTTGTTACTAGTAGGTCTTGCAGTAAAGCAGCATTTCCTGCAGATAAGTATTTGCTATTTAATTCGATAGATACAACTTCTTGTTGTCCATTCATTATTATTTTAATTACATCTCCAGTTGAAACTTCTACTCTTTCATCTTTTAGACGGCTTTGTACTTCTTCAACATTTTGTTGAATTTTTTTTACCATTTCCATCATATTTCCGACCTGCTCTAACAATTCGAATCCCTCCTAATTTCTCTATCTCGTATAATTTATGTAGTTTATTCATTCATTCCAAAATTGTGTGTGTCCAACCTAGAAACTGGACCATCATGGAACCTTAGATCATATATTAAAATAGAATAGATTAATCAAAGAACGGGGTGATTATTATGAGATTAAGGCGTAAGCATATTCGGAAGTTAAAACGTGTCAGCAATGAGAATGTGAATAGTACGTCTGAATTTTTAACTGAAACTAATGGGGAAGAGATTAAAATAGCTAAACCAGTAGTTAGTAGCAATATGGGGTTTATTAGAAAAATAGTTAACAATCCTAACTTTACTTTTCAAGTATTGGTCATCATACTTACATTGGCATCTGATAACGTTAGGATGGATAGAAGAATTGACACTATGACAACTAAAATTGAGGCTATTCGCGGGATAACTGATGTCTTGACAAATACCATGCAGTCAGTAAGGGCCGCTTCTGAGGCTCCAAAACATATTAGAAAGCTATTGCAGTAAAAATGTACTAATGGCTCAGTAACACTTCGATATTTTAATCCATATATTAAACTAGAAGGGCGGGCAGTACGCCCTAAAAGATACACTTAAGGGGGTAATGTTATGGTAAGAGGCTGTGGTGGATTTGGAGGAGGATCTTGGTGGATTATCATTATAATCATTATCCTGCTGTTCTTCTTTGCTGAAGAAGACACTACTTTATCATAATCATGGATACTTAAGGCATGGAGAGGCCGAAAACGTATTTCCTTAAGTAAGCTATAGGTGTAACCCTATGCTAGGTAGCTCCATATATTAAAGTAAAAAGAATATTGAGAAGAAAACAAAGAGAGGAGGATTAATTATGGCTCGTGGATTTGGCGGCTGTGGGTTCGGCAATGGTAGTGGAATCTGGATTATCATTATAATTATAATCCTACTGTTCTTCTTTGAAGACGATTCTCCGACTGGTTTATAGTAATGTATATGCAATAACAAAAAAAACACGCGTAAAAACGCGTGTTTTTTTAAATTATTTTTTGTTATCATCAGACTTTTCTGCTGTCTTCGGTAATTTAGCCTTTTCCGGTTTTGGCGGGGGCGGCAAAGCTTTGTCTTTGGAATCATTCAGCTCGGGTTTTACTTCCAAATCTTTATCTTTCTGTTTACTATCTTTCTCGTCTTTTTTCTTAGTCTGTGGTGATTTATTATCTGCCTTAGCGGGGTCATCGGTTTCTTTATCGGTTTCTTTATCAGTTTTTTCATCGAGCTTAGGAGGTTCTGGTATAATCAAGCCGGCGGGCTTAATAAAGTCTCTTACGGGGAGTTTGGAACATGCGTTAATCATAAAAGAACGCCAGATATCCGCTGGTATAGTTCCTCCGGTTATTCCATTTAAATATCCATCATTGTCATACCCAATCCAGACTGATGCCACGATATCGGGAGTAAAACCAACAAACCATGCATCTTTGTAATCATTAGTAGTACCTGTTTTACCTGCCGCTGGCCGGCCGATGTTGGCGGCAGTACCAGTACCTTTTGTGATAACACCGCGCATCATGTCAAGTAATATATATGCACTTCGTTCGCTAATTACAGCTTTTTCCCTAGTTGTACGCTGCTCAAGAACTTTACCATTGCGATCAAGTATTTTAATGATTGCAATCGGTTCAGCTTTTACGCCCTGGTTGGCTATAACGCCAAAGGCGCTAGCTATTTCTAGTGGTGTTACACCCCGAGTTAAGCCACCTAAAGAAGAGGCAAGATTTCTATCGTTGATAGAACCTTGAAGGACTAGGGTTGAAATTCCGAGCTGCTGCGCATAGTAAAGCGGTTTGTCAACGCCTACTTGCTGGGCTAATTTTACTGCCGGAACATTAAGTGAACGCTCTACTGCCGTTCTGAGTGTAACGTTGCCATTAAACTTGCCGTTATAGTTCTGTGGTGACCAGTCGCCGAATGTAACAGGAGTATCACTAATTATTGAAGCAGAATCTAACCCGCTTTCTATTGCTGCTAGAAAGACAAACGGTTTAAATGCAGAACCTGGCTGGCGCTCAGCCATAACAGCGCGATTAAATTCATCGTCGCCGCGGCCTCCAACCATAGCCTTTATATGGCCATTATGAGGATCTATTGCCACTAAAGCCCCTTGTGGCTGTTTTATACCATTACTATCTTTCCTTGCTGCCGGTAGTTTGCTCATAGCTTGCTCTGCCGCAATTTGCATATCGTAGTCAAGCGTAGTATAAATTTTTAAGCCATCTTTGTAGACTGAATCGGCCCCATACTTTTCCATTACTTGCTGTGTGACGTAGTCTACAAAGTAAGACGCAGTTGATGAGTTACCTCCTGAGCCAGAACGTGCTGCTAATTTTAGTTTTGTATTTTTTGCCTTATTTGCAGTTGTTTGGTCAATATATTCATATTTAACCATTTGATCAAGGACTGTATGCTGGCGTTCGGTTGCTGCCTTCAAGTTGTTAAAAGGCGAGAAATAATTAGGACTTTTTGGTATGCCAGCTAGCATTGCGCTTTCGGCAAGAGTCAAATCTTCAACGTTCTTTCCGAAGTATACATGGGCAGCAGCTTGAACTCCATATGCGCCTTGGCCGAAATATATTTGGTTCAGATAGAGTTCTAAAATTTCATTCTTTGTATATTGGCGTTCAATTTGTATAGCTAAAAAAGCTTCTTGGATTTTTCGCTTTAGTGTACGTTCTTGTGACAGTAAAGCGTTCTTTGCCAACTGCTGTGTAATTGTGCTACCACCCTCAGAAACGCCACGATTAGCTAGATTAGACCAAGCCGCACGCAGGATTCCTCGCGGATCAATACCGGCATGTTGATAGAAACGAACGTCCTCAACCGCAACAAAAGCATGCTGCAAATTCTTTGGCACTTTGCTTATCGGTACCGGAATACGGTTTTCAACTGATTTGGTTGTAGCGATTAACTTGCCATTAATATCATAAATCTGCGAAGCAGCAGCTGGACGAATATCGCCTTTTAAGCTAGGGAGGGTACTAAAACTAGCTGCTATGAAACCAAGTCCGGCGCCAGTTACAAGGACAATAATTACGGTAAGCAAAATAAGAGTAATATTAAAGCGAGACTTCTTCGAAGAGCGACTGCCTTTTCTTCGAGCGCCGCTGTTATCATTCTGCATGGTCATCCTCCTACTATGAATCATATAAAGGTTATTATATCATAAAAAGTCGATAGTGTTATTGATTATAGAATCCTTTAGAATTTTAGCGACATTATATAATCGGCTAAAATTGTAAATATTTGCTTTTGAATTTACTTTGGAGGTACTGTATGTACTTCTGGATCAGCAGTTAAAATTAATTAAACGCGATATAGCGGAAATCCTGCCCCCAAAGCGAACTAATTGAAAAAATCAACGCTTTGTCAATTCAAAAATGGTAAGCGAAGGCTTGCCGAAAATTGTCTTCTCAGCATAAAATAAGAGTTGCTACCAAAAGGTCGCAATTTTTTTTATTCACAAATAATCAACGTGGGCCATATAATGAATGAGCCTAAAACTTTAAGTCTACTCAGTGAGCAATCTGCAATCTGGGGAGGAAGTATTGATGAGATTTGCGGTGCGTAAAAAGCGAAAAATACCAACGATGACTTTGGCATTGATATTGATTATATCGTTATTTGTATATAGCTTCTGGGTGATGGAGACTAATTTAAAGCCAACGCTTCTAGCTATTGCTGAGGCAAAGGCTACATTAATTGCGACAGAGGCTATAAATAATGTAATTAATGACTATGTAAGCCGCAGTATTGATCCACAGACTCTAGTGATTGTGAAAGTTGACAGTCGGGGCAGAGTTGTATTAATTCAGCCTAATACAATGGAGTTTAATAAACTAGCAGCTGATACAACTATTAAAGTCCAAGAGGTATTAAAACAGATTGGTCATGAAAAAATCAGTATTCCGATTGGTCAAGTTTTAGGCAGTCAACTTTTAGCCAGTATGGGGCCCAAAATTACTGTAACAATCATTCCAATCGGAACAGTACAGGTTAAAGTAGTAGATAATTTTGAACAAGCCGGTATTAACCAAACGCGGCATATGGTTTACTTAGTAACGACTACCCAAATAAGAATTGTGGTTCCACTTGTAAGTAAAAGTGTAATGGTTAATACCCAAGTGCCAATTGCTGAGTATGTAGTTGTTGGCGAGGTGCCAAGTACGTATGTTCAGTTTCCTTTCCCATTAGCCAATGAATTTGCAGGAAATGGGCATGAGAATAATCAACAGCCAAATTCTAATCAACATTGATAGAGATTCGTAACAGTTGTTCAATACGATAATATTGACACAAGAAGTTTATTTGTGGTAATATTCTTCACGTTATAGACATAAAACAACACAAAGTTAAGAAGTCTGTTGACAATTACTTTTATATGTGTTAACATATAAAAGTCGTCAGTTCAACAAATCACACATATTCTTGATTGTTGCTTGGTTATTGAAGTATATAACGATGATGCTCCTTGAAAACTGAACAATGTAAGGTTAAACAATATGCCAGATGTGCGGTGCTTTTCGAAGCACAACTAATAAATTCTTTATTGATTATAAGAGCCATCAAGGCTCCAATAATATAACTTTATTGG
>JGI24708J26588_10000319_pt1 | contig 38867 bp, 30 predicted proteins | sample BioPla1DNA2_FD_26588 | JGI IMG/M metagenome (IMG submission 26588) | reverse complement strand
GGTGTAATAGATATAATTGGTGTATAAGTAGTTATCTTATTATGAGGAGGTGATTGCAATAGCAATTAATATAAATGGGAAAGAGATTGAAAATCCCCTGCTTAAAATAATTATTGCCCTTGCTGTTGTAGGTTTGATTATATTCTTCATATTACCGCTAGTGGGGGTAGTGGTATCTTTTTCTGTCGGTCTGGTCTTCCTTATAGTTCCGGCAATAATAATAGGGATTCCACTCCTGGTACTTGGTTCAGTCTTATTCCCTATTGTAAAAATTCTGCTGATAATAGCCGGGATTATCCTTTTGTTTTTTGTTCCAGTGGCTATCATTCCCGGCCTGCCTTTGTTGGGGGTATTGCTGATCATTGCCGGCCTGTATATAATCTTAAAAAATTAGAGGCAGTATATACTGCCTCTAATCATCTATTTCAATAGCTCCCATAAAACAGAAGGAGTCAATGAAGATTTTTTTATTTGTTTCTACTCTGGCTTTATGTTCAAATTGCTTATTTGAATATATTCCTCCATTGTCTTCATTAAAAAACTCAAATCCTCCCAGAATAGAAGTGTTCTTACAGATTATGTTGACATCATCAGGTACTTTTAATTCAATAGCGCCTAAAAGTGCGGAAAGTTTAAGATAGCTTTCTCCCTCAGGAATCTCTGCACCTCTAAGGTCCAGTTCAGCAGCTCCCATAAAAGCAAAATAACTTTCATTATCCAGTTTCCAGTTGTCTTTCTTCTCAATATACCCCATTATGGCCAGATGGCTGTCTTTACTAATAGAACCGGATTTCAGTATGTTGAGTCCAGCAAAAATTAAAACCAGAGGCCAGAAGATATTCCATATGAGGGCAAAATTGAAGTAAAACAGGCCGCGGTTTCTCCCGATTATGGCAAGACCGAGAATTATCAAAAATGTCCCAGCCAGGAGATTGGACCTTAATTTCCTATTCCTCTTATCAATAAGAAGATCCAGGCCGAAAAAGATAAAGATAACTGGCCAGTAGGTGCTGATCAGTTCACCGATCTTGATATCAGTGATACCGAGGTTATTCAGTAATAAAGCCAGGCCAAGGAGAACAATAATTATTCCCCAGAAATAAGAACTTTTCATTTTATTCACCCCTTTAATTTTTAAAATATTCTTTTATTGAAAGGAAAAAATAAAGGAATTTATATATCTTTATGGAATTAAAATTATAGGCAATTTTACCTTGATTCCAGGGAAACATTAATTTCGAAATCCCCTATAGCAGTTCTAATGGGTATAGTAAATATACTGTTTTTGGTGACAATCCTGCTATCTGTACCAATATAGATTTGCGGGGTTCCTATCTGACAGTGGCAATCCTGTTCGCTAAGGAAAGTCATGGTGTTTCCGCTTAATATATTGGAAATCTCTGCTACGGCTGAAGCAACAAAATGGTTCAGTTCCTTGAAATCCATCCCCAATAAAATTGAACTTATATTGAAAGCCAGTTCCCTGGAAAAACTATAGATAACAGATCCAGCCAGGTCTCCGGCAATGCCTATATTGATATTGGCTTCTCTTGTGGCTATGAAATTTTCATGATGCTGGATTATACCGGGTTTTATATCTTTTTCGAACATATCTTTAAAAACAAAATCGGCTGCAAGATAGAATGGCTCCAGGAATGGCTTGAAAAAATCCAATTATAGGCCACCTCCTATGTAGATATTTATTAAATTAGACATTTGGCTTTAAAAACCTTTTTTAAATAGTATTATTTTTGTTCAATAACAATGTTCAATTAATTGATGGAGGAGTTGTTTTTATGGGTAAAAGAAGGAATTTTTTTTGTATTTTAATTTTTTCCCTGATTCTGGCTTTATCACTTTCCGGTACTTTGTTTGGGGCAGAAGAGAAGGAATTCTGGGAGTTGTGTAAAGAAGGTACCCGGGAGGAAATTTATCAGGCGATAAAAGATGGTGCAGATGTCAATAAAGGGGATCAGAATAAAGTAACCCCTCTCATGTATGCAGCCAGATACAATCCAGATCCGGAAGTAAGTATGCTGCTGGTAAGAAATGGTGCCTATATCAATGCTCAAGATAAAAATGGTGAGACTGCTTTATTTTATGCCCTGGGCAACAGTAACAGAACAGTATTACATATTTTATTGACCGTAGGGGCAAATGTTAATGTAATCAATAACAAAGGACAGAATGCCCTCTTTAAGACCATAGAAAGAGAAGATGAAGATGCTGCGAGGATATTATTGCGGGCAGGGATTAATGTTAATCTAAGCGATAATAAGGGCTGGACACCATTAATGTATGCTGTTCAGAAAGATAATTCGCGCCTGGTAAGGTACCTGATAAATAATGGTGCTACCATCAACAAAAGGAATCGGCAAGGACAGACAGCTTTAATGCTGGCTTTTAAGGAGCGGAGCAGCTTATCAATTATCAGGGTTCTGCTGGACAATCATGCTGATTTATTGAATAAAGATGAAGATGGCATGACAACTTTGATGTTTGCAGCCCGCTATTATAAAAATCCGGAGGGTATTACTTTGCTGCTAGAAAAAGGAGCTGTCCTGAATGCTGTGGATAAACTGGGCCGTAATGCCTTATTACATGCCCTGGAGGGGAATAACTCTCCGGCAGTAATTAATAAGCTGCTGGTTTCCCGGATAGATGTGAACCACCAGGATTTGCAGGGCAGGACAGCCCTCATTTATGCTATTGTGCACAATAATGAGCTGCAGATTATTAATAGCCTGCTTGACGCAGGTGTCAATGTCCACCTTAGGGAAAGGTATAAGGGTATTACTCCCTTGATGTATGCAGCAAGGGGGAGTAAAGATCCTGCAGTTTTACAGCTTCTACTTGAGGCAGGTGCTGATCCGATAGCCAGGGATTATCAGGGCAAGCGGGTGGTGGATTATCTGAATGAAAATAATTATTTAAAGGGGACACCTATATACTGGAGATTGCATTATCTGGAACCTGCCAAGACCAGAATACCCCTGGAACCCCATAAGGACCCGACAAAGGCAGGATTGCTTGCTGCAATTATCCCTTCAGCCGGTCATTATTATGCTGGCAATTGGGGGAAAGGCTCCCTTTTCCTCATTGGTGAAATTACATCACTGGCTATAGGTTTATCCAGTGAAAATAATTCTACCAGGAATGCTTTTATGGGTATCTTTTTTGTCCTTAAGGCCTGGGAAGTCTATGATGCAGTAAAGGAAACAGAGAAATACAACTACTTTGTAGATGAATTTAATAGAGAGGCAACAATATTCAATGAAAGTATAGGAAATTGATAGATAGTCTTTATGCCGAAATACTTGACAAAGTGGTAAATCTTATATATATTAATAAATAAAAAGTGTAAAATTAAAAAATATAGTGTAATAAAAGACTGTGAATGGGAGTAGTAGTTTAGCAATGTTCTTCAGAGAGAAGGGCCCGTCGGCTGGAAGGCCTTTCAGAATACCTAAACGAAGTCGCCCGGGAGTCGCCTGGCTGAAGTAGCAGTAGGTCAGGCCGGTATTATGGCCGTTATCTTAATGAGTGCTATTCCCTGGAAATGCCTGTTTCCTGGTATTTATATGAAACTTATAATGGGAATAGAATTAAGGTGGTAACGCGAAGAGATCCTCTTTCGTCCTTAAAAGGGATGGAAGAGGTTTTTTTATTGGTTTACAATAAGTTTTTGTCCACTATTTAGTCTATTATTAAATTGAAGAGGAGGAATTACCAATGAGTATAAAATTGGCTAAAACATATGAGCCGGCACAGGTGGAAGATAAGTGGTATAAACAGTGGGAAGAGAAGGGCTATTTTAAGGCAACACTTAATCCTGACAGGGATTCTTACAGTATTGTTATGCCTCCGCCAAATATTACAGGGGAACTCCATTTGGGTCATGCTCTTGATAATACATTACAGGATATTTTGACCAGATGGAAGAGGATGCAGAGATATAACACCCTCTGGCTGCCGGGAACTGACCATGCCAGTATTGCTACAGAGGTAAAGGTTGTTGAAAAACTGAGAGAGGAAGGCCTGGAAAAAGATGAGTTGGGCAGGGAAGGTTTTCTGGAGAAGGCCTGGGAGTGGAAGGAGGAATATGGTGGTAAGATAACCCAGCAGCTGAGAAAAATGGGCTCTTCCTGTGACTGGAGCAGGGAGAGATTTACCATGGATGAAGGATGTTCACGAGCTGTTAGGGAGGTTTTCGCTGAACTCTATGAAAGAGGTTTAATCTACCAGGGAGATTATATTGTCAACTGGTGTCCTGATTGTCAGACCACTTTATCGGATATTGAGGTTGAACATGAAGAACGTGACAGCAAGCTCTGGCATCTGAGATATCCGATAAAGGATAGCGATGAGTATATTGTTGTTGCCACTACCAGGCCTGAGACCATGCTGGGAGACACTGCTGTTGCTGTCAATCCCCATGATGAGCGTTATAAGGATCTGATTGGTAAGACTGTCCTTTTGCCATTGATGGGTAGAGAGATTCCTATCATAGCTGATGAATTTGTTGATAAAGATTTTGGAACAGGGATGGTCAAGGTTACACCCGCCCATGACCCCAATGACTTTGAGATGGGCCTCCGCCATAATCTGGAAATTATCAAGGTCATTGATGAAGAAGCCCGGATGACAGAGATTACCGGTAAATATGCCGGAATGGATCGCTATCAGTGCCGGGAAGAGGTAATTAAGGATCTTGCTGAACTGGGTCTGATGGAAAAAATTGATGATTATCAACATTCAGTTGGCCAGTGTTACCGTTGTGATACAGTTATAGAGCCCCTTGTTTCTAAACAGTGGTTTGTAAAAATGAAACCACTGGCAGAACCGGCTATTAGAGTAGTCAAAGAAGGCAAGGTGCGTTTTATACCTGAGCGTTTCTCCAAAGTTTATTTAAACTGGATGGAAAATATCAGGGACTGGTGTATTTCCCGTCAATTATGGTGGGGCCACCGTATACCTGTCTGGTATTGCCAGGATTGTAATGAGGTAATAGTTAGCAGGGAAGAACTAGTAGAGCTCTGTCCTGCCTGTGGCAGTAATAATCTGCGGCAGGATGAAGATGTGCTGGATACCTGGTTCAGTTCTGGACTTTGGCCCTTCTCTACACTGGGTTGGCCGGAGGAGACCGAAGACCTGAAATATTTTTACCCAACCAGCGTACTGGTAACCGGCAGGGATATTATTTTCTTCTGGGTAGCCAGGATGATCTTTATGGCCATGGAGTTTATGGATGAAGTCCCCTTTAGAGATGTTTATATCCATGGCCTGATCCGGGATGCTCAGGGAAGAAAAATGAGTAAATCCCTGGGTAATGGTATAGATCCACTGGAAATGATTGACAAATATGGTGCAGATGCCCTGCGTTTTACTTTAATTACAGGCAACACACCTGGTAATGATATGAGGTTCAGAGAGGAAAGGATGGAGGCCAGCAGGAATTTTGCCAACAAAATCTGGAATGCCTCCCGTTTTATCCTGATGAATATCGAGGATCTGGATTTTGATAGTATAAAGGAAGAAGAATTAGACTTCACCCTGGCAGACCACTGGATTATCAGCCGTTTAAACAGGATAAGTGCTGAGATCGATGAGGCGCTGGAAAAATATAATTTTGGGGAAGTAAGTAAAACCCTTTATGATTTTATCTGGAGTGAGTATTGCGACTGGTATATCGAATTAATCAAGGCCCGCCTCTACCAGGATGAGGATCCGGTGGCAAAGAAAACAGCTCAATATGTAGGTGTTATTGTTCTGGAAAAGATACTGTGCCTGCTGCATCCTGTAATGCCTTTCATTACAGAAGAGATCTGGCAGCAGCTGCCGGGAACCGGAGAGAGCATCATGCTGGCTCCCTGGCCAGCCAGTGAAGAAGATAAAATTAATGATGAGATAGAAGGGAAAATGAATCTCATCATGGATATCATCAAATCTATCAGGAATATCAGAAATGAGATGAAGGTTAATCCCGGCAAGAGAATCAGGGCTATCCTTAATACTCCGGCAGAGAAAAAGGCCATCCTCGATGAGGGCTATGAATATATCATGAATCTGGCCCGTCTCAGTGAGTTAAATATAGAGGTGGATTTGAGGGAAAAACCTGACAAAGTCTCAACTGCTGTATCAGGCGGGGTAGAGATCATCCTGCCTCTGGAGGGCATGATTGATATTGAAAAAGAGATTGAGCGGCTGGAAAAAGAACTGGCCGAGATGGATAGTGAGATAAAGAGGGCAGAAGGTAAACTCGCCAATGAAGGCTTTGTCAACAAAGCCCCTGCTGAACTGGTGCAAAAAGAAAGAGAGAAGCTAATTGAGTACCAGGAAAAGAAAAAGATCCTCCAGCAGCGTCTGGAAGACTTAAAATAGTAAAAAGCTATAGACAGGATTTTATCCTGTCTATTTTTCTTTTTTTATCCAATAGTTTTAATATTCTCTTTATTACTTTTATTGATATTTTGCCTTAAAAATAAAGGGTTTTTAAATACAGATGTTGAATTACTTACTAAAAGAAATTATCTTCTATATATTTTATTTATAATATAAATTTAAGGAGGAATTTATGGATGATCAGGGTGGCTGTTTTGTTTATCAGTGATGAAGAATCCACTGATAAGGAATCAGCTGGGAGTAGCTCGATTAACGAGATTATCAGTGGGCTTCTGGCTAAAATCAATGGCAGGAAGGTTTATTGTTCTACAGTCCGGGAAGATTTCCGGCAGATTCAGGAAGAATTATTTAATGTGACAGAAAAGGGTTTTGCTGATCTGGTCTTAACAATCGGTGGTACTGGCCTGGCCAGGAAAAATGTTACTCCTGAAGCAACCCTGGCCGTGGTGGAAAAAGAGGTTCCTGGTATTACTGAGTTCATGAGAATGAAAACAGCCAGTAAATATCCTTCAGTGATTTTAAGCCGGGGAAGGGCAGGTATCAGGAAGACATCTTTAATTATTAATTTACCTGATGTTAAAGAAGAGGTTTTGGAATCATTGGATTGCCTGGCTAAAATAATTCCGGAAGGAATAAGTGTCCTGAGGAAGGATCACGATTATTACGGTTATAAAGAATTAAGATTGTGGAATTAGAGAGGACCTGATTTAAATCTGCTGATAACCAGGGTTATAACCATGAAAAGGCCGAATATGGCATTCAGGCTGGCCATTTTTTGTACAATACCCGCCAGATCATCGCTTTCCCGGGCAGAATGAACAGTTTTGATCCTGTTTATAGCCAGGGGGATTGTCAGAAAGACCAGAGAGGTCCAGTCAGGTAGGAGGTCAAAATATATTAAACAGATAAGGGATAGATAGGCTGAACTGATGAGAAAATAATAATAATACCTGGCTGCTTCAAAGCCCATGATTACCGGAGCAGTGAGCAGACCATTTTTCCTGTCATTTTCATAATCCCTTAATTCATTGGAGTGCTGCATACCTGTTATGAGAAAACTGACTGGAATACCTACCCAGACTGGATACCAGCTCTGGATACCTGTCTGTATATAATATATACCCCAGACCATTACAATCCCCATCCAGAGAAAAATGGACGGTCCGCCAAGGCCATAATGCTTGTAATTGATGGGTTTTGCTGTGTAGAAGAAACCAGCCAGGGCACCGATGCTGCCGATGATAAAGATAATCCAGCCCCTGTAAAGGGACAAAGTTAATCCAAAAGGTACACTGGCCAGGAAACAGATAATCCCTGTCCGGTAAAATTCATTTATATGGAGGAAATCCTTTACTTTCTTGTAGGTGCTGGAAGCAGAAAAATCATGATCTATACCCATAATGTAATCATAATAATCGTTGATAAGGTTAGTGCCGGCATGAATAAGTATCAGGGGAATCATACTTAAAAGGTGAAGTTTATAGTTAAAATAACCGTGATAGAAGGCCAGGGCAGCACCTACACTGGTTGATACCAGTGTAGTAACAAAACCAAAAGGTCTTATAGCGATGAACCAGGCTTTAGTTTTACCTATTATATCTTTCATTCAGAAAGTCACCTTTTCTGAAAAGAATCATGTATAAATTATAATAACCTTAAGAAGGAGCTATTATTCATTTATTTCCCGATTTATAGTTCTCAGGTATTATTTTTGGGAAAAAGAGAGGATTTTATATTTTAATAAATAATATATATATTAGTGATGTACATATATCAGTATGAAATAAAGGAAGGGGGTATTTTTAATGAGGAAGAAAGCATTGATAACAACTCTAATTCTGGGCTTATTGCTCTCAACTCTGCCGGTACTGGCTTTTACCGATGAACCTGCTCCTGAGAAGTGGGTTTACGAGAATTTTCTGATTTTAAAAGAGGCCGGTTTATTGAAAGGATATCCAGATAATTCTTTCAGGGGAGAAAATAATGCTACCCGTTATGAAATGGTAGAGTTAACTGCAAGGGTCCTGAAATATCTTGAGGAAAAGATAAAAGTAAGTTTAGGGGAAAAAGTTTATCTGGACGAACTGGCCATTAAAGAATTACTGGCTGATGAAGCAAATGATCTCCAGCTTGATGCTGTTTACCAGGCAATCAGGAATCTGGAGAGAGAATTTAAAGATGATCTTTCCAGACAGAATCTCAGGATTACCACTCTGGAAGATGATATTTCAGCCCTGGAGTCTGGTATTTCAGAATTACAGCATGAAAATGAAGAGCTGAAAAAAGAAATTAGAAATGCCAGGATTATGGCAATCGTTGGAATTGTATTAGGATTACTGGGAATACTAAATTAATTTAAAACAATATAGTAATAAGGTAGAGAGAGGCCTGCCAGGTGCAGGCCTTTTATATTGTTAACAGCGCTTATTTCTAAGTTGCAGCAGAGGGTGGGAGGAAATGGATAAAAAAATCAGAAAAATATCTATGCTGGCAGGTATCTACTGACCTTTTTTAAAACCCCGGACAGCAAATGCGAATTAATTAAGTTTGCCCTTTACCTGTTTAATAAACTTTGTTATAATGTAAAAAAATATGTCTTGTATCCCATAAGGGAACGAGAACAGGAGGGAACAAAAATGAAGAAAGTATTTAAAAACACCAGGAGCATGACCATACTTGCAGTTATGCTTGCCATTACCATTATCCTGGATGTCACCCCCCTGGGGGCTATACCGTTAGGGAGTATCAGTGCGACCATTTTACACATTCCCACAATCATTACAGCATTGATTGCCGGACCAGTAGCAGGTTTAATAATGGGAACCTTATTGGGCTTAGTTTCCCTGCTTCATGCCTTGACCAGGCCGGTAACCCCCCTGGATCCTTTATTCATTAACCCATTGGTCTCTGTCCTGCCACGCATGTTTATAGGGGTTGTAGCCTACTATGTATATGTGGGAATCAGGACATTATTCAGGAAAGATCGGGCCGGTGAGACAGTTAGTGCCCTGTTGGCTGGAGCAGTGGGTAGCTTGACTAACACTGCCCTGGTATTTCTTATGCTCTATCTGGTCTATGCTCAGCGGGTAGTGGAGATTGTGGGAGCGGCTTTTAATGTTATTATCCTTACAGTATTTACTACAAATGCTATTGCGGAGGCAGTGATTTCTGCTATTGTTACTGCAGCCATTTTACTTGCCTATAAAAATTACAGCAGGAAGAAGTAGTATATATTAGAGTAAGACGGGGGCTGTCTCATTAGAGAAAGCCCTTTTATTATGCTTATGGAGGAGGTGTTGGATATAGTAAAATCAGTTGAGTTTAAAGGGGGAAAACTGGTTCTGCTTGACCAGAGAAGACTGCCGGGAGTCAAGGAGTATTTTTATTGTGAAAATTATAAAGAAGTGGAATATGCGATAGCCAATATGGTTGTCAGGGGTGCGCCGGCTATTGGGGCGGCAGCAGCCTATGGGGTATATCTGGCAGCAAGGGAATTCCGAAATTATGGTAAAGAAGAATTTTTCCTGAAACTTAAAGAGGCTAACAGGATTTTACTTGCCAGCCGCCCTACCGCAGTCAATCTTTCCTGGGCGGTTAAACGTATGGAAAAGATAATGGAGAAAGAAGAGGATTGGGATGTCCCTGAAATTGTTGATATTTTAAAGGATGAGGCTGATAAAATTGCCAGGGAAGATATTGAGATTAACCGCTCTATCGGCAGATATGGCAGGGAACTGGTCCCGGAGGGTGCCAGGATTTTAACTCACTGTAATACAGGTGCCCTGGCCACAGTCGGCTATGGTACTGCCCTTGGGGTAATCAGGGCTGCTTTTGAAAGGGATGAGAGTATCCATGTTTTTGCCACTGAAACCCGGCCCTGGCTGCAGGGTGCCCGTTTAACTGCTTTTGAACTGAGGGAAGAAGGGATCCCTGCTACAGTGATAGTGGATAGTGTTGCTGCGACCCTGATCAGGGATGGAAAAATTGATCTGATAATAGTTGGTGCAGACCGGATTGCCGCCAATGGTGATACAGCCAATAAAATAGGAACCTTCATGTTGTCAGAAATAGCAAAGAACTTTTCTGTTCCCTTCTATGTTGCTGCCCCGGTATCGACAATTGACCTTGAGCTGGATAGTGGTGCGGAGATAGAGATAGAGGAACGGGCTCCGGAAGAGGTGACCCATATCCAGGGTATACAGTTAGTACCCGGCGGGGTTAATGTCTATAATCCTTCTTTTGATATCACCCCTCATGAGAATATAGATGGAATCATTACGGAAAAGGGTGTATTCAGGGCTCCCTATAAGGAAGAACTGACCGGAATATCCCTTTTATAATAAGGAAAGAATAATACTGGACAAATAGCCTTAAACATTATAAAATGAATAATGGTAGTTTATTTTCTCTGGTTAATAAAGACAAATTTTAAAGAAATAATATTTAGGAGGTATAGTAATGTTAAGGGAGATTGCTAATGTAGTTAGAGGGTTATCAGCAGATGCTGTAGAAAAAGCCAATTCCGGCCATCCTGGCCTGCCGATTGGCTGTGCTGATATTGGAGCTCTATTATATGGAGAAGTTATGAAATATGATCCAGAAAAGCCTGACTGGCCGGACCGGGANCGTTTTGTTTTATCAGCTGGCCACGGCTCTATGTTACTGTATTCNCTCCTGCACCTGGCAGGGTTTAATGTCAGCCTTGATGACCTGAAGAATTTCCGCCAATTACATTCCAATACACCTGGCCATCCTGAGTATGGTTATACTGATGGAGTAGAAACAACCACCGGCCCGCTGGGTCAGGGTTTTGCCAATGCAGTAGGAATGGCTATTGCTGAGAAGATGCTGGCAGCAAGGTTTAATACTGAAGAAGATAAGATTGTTGATCACTATACATATGTATTGATGGGTGACGGCTGTATGATGGAGGGAGTAGTAGCTGAAGCTGCCTCACTGGCCGGACACCTGGGATTAGAAAAATTAATTGCCATCTATGATGATAATGAGATATCCATCGAAGGCAGCACTGAACTGGCCTTTACTGAAGATGTAGCGAGCAGATTCAAAGCCTATAACTGGCATGTGGTTGAAGGTGTAGACGGCCATGATTTTGATTCCCTGAGAAAGGCCATTGAAGAAGCAAAAACTGTTACTGACAAACCATCCCTGATCGTTGCCAGAACAAGGATTGCCTATGGAGCTCCTACTAAAGAAGGAACAGCTGATGCCCATGGTGCTCCATTAGGTAAAGAGGAAATCAAAGGCCTGAAAGAAAAAATCGGCCTGCCAGTTGATGAGGAATTCTATGTTTCCGAAGGAGTAAAAGAGTTCTTTGCCGGACGCCGGAAAGAGTTAAAAACCCTCAGGGAAGAGTGGGAAGCGAGATTTAATAGATGGGCTGAGAAGAACCCGGAACTGAAAAAAGAGTGGGATAATGCCTTTGAATTAAAGTTACCTGCAGATTTCCGTGAGAAAGTCATGAATATAGATATTTCCAGTCCGATTGCCAGTAGAGCTGCCAGTGGTGTAGCCTTAAATGGCATTGCAGATCTGGTACACTATCTGGTTGGTGGTTCTGCTGACCTGGCTCCTTCAACCAAAACCTATCTGGATAAGTATGGGGCCATTCAGAAGAATGATTTTTCAGGCCGTAACTTCCACTTTGGTGTCCGTGAACATGCTATGGGTTCCATTGTTAATGGTATTATGGCCCATGAAGGCTTGCGGCCCTTCTGTGCTACTTTCCTGGTTTTCGCTGATTACATGCGGCCAGCCATTAGAATGGCAGCCCTGATGAAACTGCCTGTAATTTTTGTCTTTACTCATGACTCCTTCTATGTTGGTGAAGACGGACCTACCCATCAGCCGATTGAACATGTTGAAGCTTTAAGAATTATCCCAGGACTCAAGGTTTTAAGACCTGCTGATGCAGAGGAAACCAAAGCTGCTTGGGTCAAGGCAATAGAGAATACAGAAGGACCAACTGTTTTAATCCTGACCAGACAGAACCTGCCCTTAATCGGGGAAGGAGATGTGCTGGAGGGTGTTGGTAAAGGTGCCTATGTTGTTAAAGCCAGCAATAACCCTGATGTAGTATTGATGGCCAGCGGCAGCGAGGTTTCACTGGCTCTGGAAACAGCCGGAATCCTGGAAGGTAAAGGCAAGGCCTGCCGGGTGGTATCTGTGCCGGAGAGAAATGATTTTATTGCCCAGGGTACAGAATATATAGAAGAACTTACAGGTGACTTTGAACAATTCAAGGTAGTTCTGGAAGCTGGTACAGCCAGTGGCTGGTATAGATTGCTGGGCAAAAACTACCATGTTGTCAGTGTTGAGACCTATGGTGAAAGCGGTCCGGCTGCAGAGGTAGCAGAATATCTCGGATTTACTGCTGAAAAGGTTGCCTCTGATATCCTTGACAAATTAAATTAGTTTAATATAAACAAGGTTGAAGGATGTGAAAGATGACCTCCATATTATAAGGAGGTCATCTTTACTATTAGCTGGATAAAAGTTGGCTGAATTATAAATTCCTTGAATTAACCAGAAAAATGTGATATGATATAATGATAATAATTACTAATTTATCTTGAGCTATTTACTATTTTACCTGTAATAGATTATAATAGAAAGATGAAGGAGATTTATGCTTGTAGTCGAATATTGTATTTAAAGCTATTTATCCTGGAGGTTTAGTAGATGAGATCGCAGGGGGATTTAATCTTTACATTGGATATAGGTACCAGGACTGTTGTCGGTTTAGTGATGAGATACAGTAATGGTATTTATGAAATACTGGCTTCTGATGTGGCTGAGCATGAGGAAAGGGCCATGCTGGACGGCCAGATTCATAATGTCAATCTGGTGGTTAAACAGGTAAATAAAGTTAAGAATAATCTGGAAGAAAGTCTTGGTGTAAAGCTGGAGAAGGTGGCCATAGCGGCAGCGGGACGGGCCCTTAAAACCATTGATACTGAAGAAGCCCTTGAATTTACAGAAAAGAGGCTAATTACTGAAGATGATATAAGGTCACTGGAATTCAGTGCGATTCAGAAAGCCAGGAGTGAGTTGCTGAGATTAGGTAGTGAAAGCGGTATTCCCCAGGATTTTCATTTTGTCGGTTATAGTGTAAAAGAATATGAACTGGATGGCATGTATATTCAGAATCTGGAAGGTCATCAGGGCAAGATTTTAAAGGTAAAAATTGTAGCAACCTTTCTGCCCAGGGTTGTAGTGGATTCATTATTGTCTGTAGTAAATAAGGCCGGCTTGCTGGTTGATTACCTTACCCTGGAGCCGATTGCAGCGGCCAATCTTGTTATCCCTAGAGATATGTATAATTTTAACCTGGCCCTGGTAGATATCGGTGCTGGAACATCGGATATTGCCTTGACCAAGGGGGGTGCCATGTTTGCCTATTCAATGGTACCTGTGGCTGGTGATGAGATTACTGAAGCCATAGCCGAACATTATCTCCTGGATTATAATACTGGCGAGAGGGTCAAACGCAGCCTCCTGTCCGGTGAAGAAATCAAGGCCCATAATATATTGAGCCAGGAAATCTATATAACACCTGACGAGGCTTTCCAGGTTATTGGACCCGTAGTACAGAGCCTTGCTGCCCAGATCAGTGAAGCCATCCTGATGTTGAATAATAAAACACCTCAGGCAGTCATCTGTATTGGTGGCGGCAGTTTAACTCCCAAGCTATTGGAAGGAATAGCTGAACATCTGGGCTTACCGGGAGATCGAGTAGGGATAAAGCAATATGATGATATTAAAGTTATTCAGGGGGAGATTGCCGGGATCAATCCGGCCCAGGCCAGTACTCCTATTGGTATCGCTGTGTCTGCCCATGAAAATAAGGGTAAAGCCTATCTCCTTGATATAAGTGTCAATGGTTATAAATATCAGATTTTTACAGTTAATAGGGGGACTGTTGCAGATGCCCTTTTGACTGCAGGTATTGATTTGCGGGAAGTTACCGGCCTGCCAGGCCGGGGTATAACCTGTACTGTAAACGGAGAGTTAAGGATTATCAGAGGTGAATTGGGAGAGCCTGGCCAGATTATCCTCAATAATAAGAAAGTTGGCCTGGATGTAGAGATAAAATCCGGTGATGAAATAGAAGTCATATCCGGCAGCAGCGGAAAAGATGCCAGCGGACTTATAGGGGATCTGGTCCCGGAGCTGACTACATATAATATCAGGATTAATGGGGAATCTTTCCTGGTCAGGCCGGAAATCTATCAGAATAATCTACTGGTTGACAGGGAAACTCCCATTATCGATGGGGCTGAGATAAGGTATGACAGCTTTGAAACTATTGGGGAGCTTATAGCTAAAATCTATGATTTAAACCCGGTAAAATTGAGCAATAATTTTATTTCCTATAAAATAAACCATGAGGAAAGATATATCCCCCAGGATGAAATACTGGTCCTGGTTGACAATAAGCCTATTGATTTAAATATGCCTGTAGATGAAAGTCTGGAGTATACTGTACTGCATGGTGAGAGAAAGAATCTCACTATAAAAGACATCATGGATGCCAGGTTGAATGATAGTATTGAAATCACATTTAATGGCAGCAGGTTGAATATTCCTACCAGGGGCAAACTTTATTGTAATGGTGAGGAGATAAGGGATGATAAACAGATTAAACATGGTGATGAGTTTGAATATCAAGAGAAGGTTGTTACTGTCCGTACTGTTTTTGAATATATAAATTACAAGGTAACCCCATTTTTAAATAGCTTTACCTTGACCATCAATGGGGAGGAAGCCAGCCTGGATGATTATTTAAAGGATGGGGACAGGCTGGAGTTGACCTATAAAGGGGTCAATAAATATATGAAAAAGGAGAACCTATGAAAATATTACTTATTGCTGATAAGGAACATAAGGCTCTATATGATTATTTTGAGCCGGAAAGATGGAAAGATATAGATCTGATTCTCTCAGCAGGTGATCTAAAACCTGCTTATTTGCGTTTTCTTGTAACCATGATTAATAAACCCTTATTCTATGTAAGGGGTAATCATGATGATAATTATACCAAGGATCCTCCGCTTGGTTGTGTAGATATCCATGGAAAAATTGTAGAATATCAGGGTTTGAGGATATTAGGCCTGGAGGGTTCTAGCTGGTATAATGGCAAAGGAGTTCAATATACCGAAAAACAAATGTGGTGGCAGGTCACAAAGCTCTGGCCCAGACTTAAATTTGGTGACAGGATAGACATAGTTTTAACCCATAACCCTGCCCTGGGGCTGAATGATGGAAAAGGACATGCCCATCGTGGTTTTAAGTCTTTCCGTTATCTCATTGACACCTTTTCACCCAGATACTTTATCCATGGACACCAGCACCTGTCCTATGCTATGCGTAACCGCATAATCCACTATAAAGATACAGAGATTATAAATGCCTATGAGTATCATGTACTGGAGATCTGAAATCCGGGGTGTTGTAGAAATTGCTGAGAGAATACTCTTATTTTAAAATACTTTGCAAGTTATTTTGGGAAGAAAAACTTGAGGCCTATCTGGTAGGAGGGGCTTTACGGGATTTCTTCCTGGACAAAAAAATCCTTGATTATGATATTGTTGTAAAGGAGCGGGTAGCTGAAATGGCCCGCTATTTTGCTGAAATTATCCAGGGTAAATTCATAATAGTAAACGAAGAACATAAAATATACCGGGTGATAGCCAGGGATATCATTTTTGATTTTACCTCTATTAAGGGAGACAACATCCGGGAGGACCTGTCCAGAAGGGATTTTACCATTAATGCCCTGGCCCTTCCTATATGTTCAAGTGACAGTCATTCTGGTTTACCAGATTTGCAAGATGTGATAGATCCATTTGGCGGTTTAAATGATTTGAGGGATAAAATAATCAGGGCAACAAATGAAAGAGTTTTTAGAGAGGATCCTCTCCGGTTGTGGAGAGCCTTCCGCTTTTCTGCTGAGCCGGGTTTTAAGATAGAGGAAAAAACCAGTGAACTGCTTTCGAAATATAGTTTATTGGCTGGAGAGGCAGCCCGGGAGAGGATAAAAGAGGAATTAATGAAGATACTACAAAAAAGTGAATCTGCAAAAATCATCAGGGATATGGAGGAAGTAGGGTTATTATCTAGTATCATTCCTGAAATAAATGAAATGAAACAAACAGGGGAGAACAAATATCACCGGGAAGATGTTTGGGCACATTCTCTGCAGGTATTGGCTGTTCTTGAAGAAATCGTTGATGATGGCAGGTATAAAAAATATATAGCCCAGGATCAACTTCCCCTCCTTAAATTAACGGCCCTCCTGCATGATATTGGTAAGATAAAGAGCAGGACCGTAAAGGATGGCCAGATCCATTATTTTGGCCATGAGAAGGAGGGAGTAGGGATTCTGGAACCAATCCTTAAAGGACTGAGATTGAGCAGGAAGGAAATATCCTTTGTCTGTGAAGTGGGCCGTCTCCATATGCGGCCTTTCCATCTATACACAGCTGAGAATCTCAGTGAAAAGGGAATCCTGCGTTTTTTTCGCCAGGGGGCTGCACTGGTACCGGTTATTCTTATCCATTCCCTGGCAGATAAGCTGGCCAACATGCGCAATAATAATCGTAATGATGAGGTTTCCTCATATGTTACCTTTGTGGATGGGCTATTAACAAAATATGGTAATTACCAGGAAAGGACGGAATCCCTTTACCTGAATGGGAAAGAAATCATGACTATTACCGGTCTTCCTGAAGGGCCCCTTATTGGTAAATTATTAAATGAATTACATTTTGCCCAGGGCAATGGGGAAGTGAATAGCCGGGAAGAGGCAATTGCCTATATTATAAATAGAAGTGATTGAGCAGAGCGATTATTATACCCAGCAAGGTCCCTGCCAGCACCTCGATGGGGGTATGTCCAATCAGTTCCTTTAAATCCTTGATGATTAATTCTTTATCAGCACTTCTGCTAAACTGTTTAAGGTCAAGGTTCCTGATAATTTTGTTTAAGACATTGGCCTGTTCCCCTACTGCTCTTCTAACACCTCCGGCGTCATAGATTATTATCAGTGAAAAAACAGCGACAATTGCAAAAAGATCAGATCTGAAACCATACCTTAAGCCGATAGAAGTGCTCAGGGTGGAAACAAAGGAGGCATGTGAACTGGGCATTCCTCCTGACCCTATGACTCTGCTGAAATTAAAAGGGTATACAGTGAAAATTTTGATTACCTGGGTTATAAACAAAGATAGTAAAGATATAGCCAATATACTCATGATCCTGCCCTCCTTTCAGAATAATTTCCGGTATGGATTTATATATATTTTGTGAAACTATCTTTTTGCTATACTTTTTAGGCCAGAGATTAGCAATATATTATGTATGGAACAGGAGAATTTATATAGCAGTATAGAATAACGCAAAATTATTTTATATAATATTAGTGTTATATGCAAGTATCTCTTAATAAATATTTATTGGATTAACTGGAAAAGGAGAGAGCAGAGATGAATCCATATCAATATATTAATAAATTTGCCAGGTTTGGCAGAAAAAAAGGTTATAATCCCGGGCATGAGAGGATTAATGCACTATTGGAACCTTTTTCTCATCCAGAAAATAAAATGAGGATTATTCATGTGGCAGGCAGTAATGGAAAGGGTTCAACGGTGACCTATCTGAAAAGCATTTATAAAGAAGCTGGTTATAAGGTGGGTACATATACTTCCCCCCATTTGCTTGAATTTAATGAAAGAATTGAGATAAACGGCAGGAAAATCAGTACTGGAGAATTGGAGGAGCTGATTGAAAAAATAAAGCCTGTTGTTGATGAAATGAAAGAAAGGGGGCCTGGTGAACCCAGTTTTTTTGAATTGGTCACAGCCCTGGCCTTCATTTATTTTTACCAGGAGAAGGTAGACCTCCTTATCCTGGAAACCGGTCTGGGTGGCAGGCTGGATGCTACTAATATTATCAAAAATCCTCTGGCCAGTGTGATTACCGGTGTAAGCCTGGAACACACCAATATCCTGGGGAATTCTATCAGGGCTATAGCCAGGGAAAAGGCCGGTATAATTAAAGAAAAAACTCCGGTTGTGACAGGTATACAGGATAGAGAGGCCCTGACAGAGATTGAAAAAATAGGTATAGAAAAGGGTAGTAAATTGATTAGTATAAATGACAGGTACAGCTATGAGCTTAAAGAAAGTACACTTGAAGGCCAGAGTTTTTTATTGAAGCACCGGGAAAAGGGCAGTGAAGTAAATAAGCAGGAATTAATCCCTGAAGATAAGTACAGGACAAGAATGATTGGCGATTTCCAGGTGAGAAATGCTGTACTGGCCATGGAAGTGGTCAGGCTGCTCCAGGAAGAGCTTCCTGTTAGTGGAGAAGAATTGCGGGAAGGCCTGAAGAAGGCCTATATACCTGGAAGAATGGATTTGATCAGTAAGGAGCCCCTGTTATTGGTAGATGGAGCCCATAATAGTGAAGGGATGGAGAATCTTGTTTCCTCTCTTCTGGCCTTTAAGGAACGGGGAGTAATAGATGATAGGAGTAAAATATATATCATCCTGGCTGTACTTGATGATAAAGATTTGTTTAATATGCTAAAGTCTTTAAGCCGCCTGGAAAAATTTGAGCTGATTGTCTCTGAAAATAGTAATGAACGGGCTCTTTCAGCAGATGAAATAATGAAAAAGGCTGAATTATTGGGCCTGGAAGGCAGGATTATAAAACCACTGGAAGAGGCACTGAAAGAGTCGGTGGATTATGCCAGCAAAGAAGATCTCATCTGTGTAGCTGGTTCTCTGTATAATGTGGCAGAAGTAATAAAGTTTCTGAAATAAAAAATAGGGGCAGGCAGGTATAAAAATATATCCTCATACATATTTAGTAATAGGAAGGGAGTGAATAAAAAATGGACCAGAGTAATAGTATGTCATTAAAAGTACTGGTAATAGTATTAGCGTTATTTGCCTTATTGGTGGGATATCTAATGGGGAACTGGATAATACAGCTGGTAACAGGGGGCAGCCCCAACACAGCCCGCCTGGCGAAAACTGATAATAAGGTAGTTGAAGAGGAGATTATCCTGAAAGATGAGGAGGCTGAAAGCAGTATAGCAACAAATTACTCACTAAATCTTTCTTCAGGCCAGGAAAGAAACACCCCTCAAAATAGTCAGGAAGACCGGGAAGAGAGCAGGGAAGTTTTTGTCATCCAGGTAGGGGCTTTTAATAACCGGAAAAATGCGGAAGCACTGAGCCGGGAATTGGCAAATAAAGGTTTCCAGACCTTTATAGCTGATGAAAGCCTCCCCTTTAAAGTACAGATTGGAGCCTTTATAGACCGGAGAGAGGCAGAGGAGATTGAAAAAGAGGTCAAGGCTCTCGGCTATGAAGCCTTTATTACCCACTGAATAGTGGGCTTTTTTTTGCTTGTTTTTAACCTGTGCATATATTATAATAGAATATAGTTATTATTATCATTTTCGACAAATTAATATATTTGTTTAGATATTATTGTATTTATTATAAAGAGGGGTGAAAGTGTTGCGAGCTTTAACTTTTAAGCAGGGTATTTACCTGGAAGAGAATAAAACCCTGACCAGTGATAAACCCTTGAAAAAAGCCAGCAGGCCAGCACAGGTAATAATACCATTGCTGCAGCATATCGGGGTTCCCTGCAAAGCATTGGTCAAAAGAGGGGATCATGTTGATCTGGGACAAAAGATAGGTGATGCAGATGACTGTCTCTATGCTCCCATCCATTCTTCAGTCTCAGGCACAGTAAAAGAGATCAGGACTGTTTTAACACCAGAAGGGAAGCTCTGTGAAGCTGTGGTTATTGAGGCTGATCCTGAGGATAAACTGGCAGAAGGAATAAGTGGAAAAGGGGATCTGGAGGCTATAAGCCCGGAAGAGATTATAAATATAATCAGGGAAGCAGGTATAGTAGGCATGGGTGGGGCCATGTTTCCTACACATGCTAAACTGAGCATACCTGAAGGAAAGAAAGCGGAATACCTGATTCTTAATGGTGCAGAATGTGAACCATTTCTCACGGGAGATTATAGATTGATGCTGGAACGTCCTGAGGATGTAGTCTACGGTATGAAAGCACTTATGAAAGCCGTTGGTGCTGCAAAGGGTATCATCGGAATAGAAGACAATAAAGTTGATGCCATTGAAGCCCTGCAGGAGGTTATTGCCGGGGAAAGCAATATTGAAATAAAGAAATTGTTGACAAAATATCCGCAGGGTGGAGAGAGGATGCTGATTAAGGCAGTCCTAAATAGAGAGGTGCCAGTAAACGGGCTGCCCATTGATGTAGGAGTAATAGTGAATAATATTGCAACAGCAGTGGCAGTGGCCGATGCAATAAAGAAAGGAATGCCTCTAATTGAACGTTCTGTTACCGTATCAGGCCCTGGCGTAAATGAACCTGTAAATTTAATTTTCCGGATTGGTACACCTATTGAAGATTTGCTGGCAGATGCAGGAGGAATGACAGCTGATGCAGCTAAAGTAATCATGGGCGGGCCGATGACAGGTTGTACCCAGCCCAATCTGGATATATCAGCCACTAAAGGGACGACAGGTATTATTGTTTTAACAAAAAACCAGGTGGAAGATTTTGATCCACAGCCCTGTATCCGCTGTGCCCGCTGTGTTGATGCCTGTCCCGAGTTTCTCATGCCGCTGAATCTTGCCAATTATGCTGAGCATGGTATGCTGGAACAACTGGAAAAATACAATGTGCTTAGTTGTATAGAATGTGGCATCTGTTCTTATGTGTGTCCAGCCAGACGGCCCTTATTGCACAATATAAGGATCGGCAAGGCAGAGGTAATTGCTAAAAATGTAAGTAGTAAACAGGGGTGAATTCAATGAAGGATAAACGTTTTATGGTATCATCATCTCCTCATCTAAGGGATAAGACTACTAATGCTGAGATTATGTGGTCAGTTGTGCTGGCATTAGTACCTGCTATTATTGCTGCAGTTTATTTTTTTGGCTTACAGGCATTAGTTATAATAATAACCAGTGTAGCGGGTTCTGTGGTTACAGAATTCCTTTTTCAGAAAGCAAGGGGTAAAAAGGTAACTATCAATGATGGTAGTGCTGTTGTTACCGGTGTTTTACTTGCCCTGACCCTTCCTCCTACCACACCACTCTGGACTGTGTTAATAGGAAGTGCAGTAGCCATAGGCTTGGGAAAACAGGTGTTTGGCGGCTTGGGGCACAACCCCTTTAATCCAGCCCTGGTAGGCCGGGCCTTTCTCATGGCAGCCTATCCAATGCAGTTGGGCGGCTGGGTTCTGGATGGACAAACAACCGCTACACCTTTAACAACAATAAATACAGCTTTACTGGATGGAACCAGTTCTGCGACTGTGGCTGAAGTTGTGCAGTTTAGCTACTGGGATTTATTTATCGGCCGTATAGGCGGCTGTCTGGGAGAAACTTCGGCTTTGGCCCTGTTGCTGGGGGCAGCCTATTTATTTTATAAAGGATTCATAGACTGGCGGATCCCGGCTGGAATGCTTTCAACTGTATTTATAGTGACATTAATTGCCGGTAGAGATCCCATTGCTCATCTTTTAGCCGGTGGTCTTATCCTGGGGGCTTTTTTTATGGCAACAGATATGGTTACTTCACCGGTTACAAAAAGAGGACGCTGGATTTTCGGCATCGGTACCGGCCTTTTAGTTGCTATTATACGCCTCTGGGGTGGTTATCCGGAAGGGGTAATGTATGCCATCCTGATAATGAATACAGCTGTACCATTAATTGATTATTTTACAAGACCCCGGACTTTTGGGGAGGTGGCATAATCATGAAAAAATCAATACTGACTCTGACCATTCTGGGAATAATTTCAGCCCTTCTTCTCAGCTTTGTCTATCAACTGACAACTCCATTAATTGCAGAAAGACAGGATCAGGATAAAAAGGGTGTGGTCCTGGCAGTATTACCTGAATCCAGCAATTACAGGGTAGTAGAAAAAAATGGGGTTACTTTATATGAAGGTAATAAAGAGGGAGAAGTAGCCATGATAGCAAGCGGCCCGGGTTTTGGTGGGACCATTGAGTTAATTGTTGGTGCCAATCCCTTTCTCCGGCAGATATATGCCGTCAAGGTGCTCAGCCACTCTGAAACACCTGGTCTGGGTTCACATATAACTGGAGAGGAATTTGAGAAAAACTTTATTAATAAACCTTTCGGGGATTATCAGGTTGTGAAGAGACCTGCTGTTGATCCTCTGGAAGTAGAGGTTATAACAGGAGCAACTGTCTCAACAGAAATGGTTGTAAATATTGTTAAAAATGCCATGAACCAGATGCTGGTAGCTTATGGTTTTAATCCTATTGATGTTACCAGTGCACCGATTACTACCGGTGCGACTGATGCCACTACCGGCGCCACTGATACTACAGGTAGTGCTACAGTTACCACCGGGGCAACCTTAACAACTGGTGCTACCGATACGGCAACATCGGCAACAGATACAAGTACCGGTGCTACTGATACCACTACTTCTGCCACTGATACTACAGGTAGTGCTACAGTTACCACCGGGGCAACCGTAACAACTGGCGCTACCGATACGGCAACTTCAGCAACAGATACAAGTACAGGTGCTAGCAGTGCTGGTGGAGGTGAGGAATAATGAAATTTTTGAAAATCTTTAAAAATGGTTTATGGGATGAAAATCCCACCTTTAGAATTGTAATCGGGATGTGTCCGACATTGGCCATTACCAATGCGGCTATAAACGGCCTGGTTATGGGATTGGCTACAGCCTTTGTGCTTCTGACCACTGAGATTATTATTTCTTTAGTTAAAAAGTTAATACCGGAAAATGTCCGTATTCCCAGTTATGTTTTGATTATAGCAACAATGGTTACCACTGTGGACTATTTCTTACAGGCTTTCCTTCCCGGAATAGCAAGTGCCCTGAGTCTTTTTATTCCTTTGATTGTAGTAAATTGTATTATACTTGGCCGGGCGGAGGCTTTTGCTTCCAGGAATAGTGTCACTGATTCCATAGCGGATGCTTTGGGTATGGGATTAGGTTTTACCTGGGCACTGCTCCTTTTGAGTTCAATCCGTGAATTACTGGGTAGTGGCTCTATCTTTGGCTATACGATTCTTGGTGCCTGGTATCCACCAATGGCTATCATGCTATTACCGGCAGGAGCCTTTATTTCACTGGGAATATTGATAGGTTTTATGAATTTTATTTCACGCAAAGGGGTGAAGTAAATGGAACAGTTTACCCACATTTTGCTCTTGTTTGTCAGTACTGTACTGGTCAATAACTTTATCCTGGTTAGATTCCTGGGGATTTGTCCATTTCTGGGTGTTTCCAATCAGATTGGGACAGCTTTCAGTATGGGATTGGCCACAACCTTTGTTATGACCCTGACTGGCATGGCTTCCTGGCTGATTAACACTTTTATATTGGAGAAGTTCGGCCTCCAGTTTCTTGAAACAGTGACCTTTATAATTGTTATTGCAGCCCTGGTACAGTTTGTAGAGATGTTTATAAAAAAGACCAGTCCTGTTTTATATAAGGCACTTGGTATATTCCTGCCTTTGATAACAACAAACTGTGCTATTCTGGGTCTGGCTTTGATTATAACCTCAGAAGCCTACAGCTTCATAGAGAGTGTAGTATTTGGTTTTGCCGCCGGTGTTGGTTTTACCTTAGCCATTGTATTGATGGCTGGTTTAAGGGAGAACCTGGAGTTTGCTGATGTACCCGGGGTGTTGAAAGGAGTCCCGATAACCCTGCTTATAGCCGGAATCATGGCCCTGGCCTTCATGGGCTTCTCTGGCCTGATTGCCATGTAGTTTTTCTTTGCGATAAATAGAGCTTTATTCGTTTGATGTAAATTTAACTGAAGAAGAAAGTTGAAAAACCGTATTATCTTAGAAATCCTGGAGGTGAAATGATGGTTAATATATATATAGCCTCCCTGATCACTCTGGGGGGGCTGGGGGTAATTCTGGCTATTGGACTGGGTTTGGCTGCCAAAGCTTTTCATATAGAAAAAGATGAAAGGCTGGAACTGGTAGAAAATGCACTCCCGGGAGTAAATTGCGGTGCCTGTGGTTATGTTGGATGTGCTGCCCTTGCTGAAGCCATAGTTTCCGGGGAGGCTCCGGTAGAAGGTTGTCCCGTTGGAGGCAGTTCAACAGCCCAGGCTATAGCAGAAATTATGGGAACTACTGCCACAGTAGGAGAGAGGGAAATAGCCCAGGTATTATGCAAGGGTGGGTTAAAGGAGACTCTTACAACTGTTGAATACCAGGGTATACAGACCTGTAAGGCTGCCAATATGATTAGCGGCGGAACCAAATCCTGCCAATATGGCTGCCTTGGCCTGGGTGATTGCGCAGTTGCCTGTCCTTTTGATGCCATAATAATGAATGATAATGGTTTACCAGAAATTGATCCTGATAAATGTACCGGGTGTGGAGAATGTGTGAGGGCCTGTCCACGGAATATCATTACAATGGCTCCAATAAGTAAAAGGACTCATATCAGGTGTTCTTCCTATGACCATGGCAAAGTTGTCCGCCAGATTTGTACAGTGGGCTGTATTGGCTGCGGAATCTGTTCCAGGGTCTGTCCTGAGGATGCCATACGGATGGAGAACAATCTGGCTATAATTGATTATGAAAAGTGTACTAATTGTGGTCTGTGTGCAGAAAAATGTCCCACCGGGACAATAGAGTATTCTGAAATACTAATAGAAGCAATTTAAGAAGATAAAGATGAGGTACTGTTATATCAGTACCTCTATTTCTGAAAAATATTATAAGGAATAGGGAGATTTCAAGATTTAATTTAAGGAAATAAGATTCTATAAGAGTTGACAAGAATCCCTAACATAACTTATAATACGCTTAGGAAAACGCTTTCGCAATAAAATTTCTAATCATTTTACTATTTAAAAAAATTGAATTAAAAGGGGAAATGTGGTATATGAAAAAAGCACTGGCTCTTGTAGGTGACTTTTATCATCCAGCTGAATATTTAACTGAAAGCCTGGAGACTATTTTGAGGGAAAGGTATTCTTTAATTATTAAAGAAAATTATCAAGATATTCCCTGGAACGAACTTGAGGATTATGATGTTTTTATTCTGGCGGCTTCCGGTAAATTAAGACCGGAAGAGACGGATGAAATCTGGATTAGTGCCGGGCAGGAAGAATTGATAGAGAAATATGTTTCCAATGGAGGCAAATTGCTGGTATTACACTGTGGGTTAGCCGATTTTTCGACAGAGGGAGTCCTCCGTAAGGTAGTAAAAGGCCATTTTCTTGAGCATCCTGAGGAACATCCAGAGATTACAATTAAACCGGTAGATAACCAGCTTATCTCCATTGAAGGGATAGAGGAATTTGAAATAGTTGATGAATTATATTTTGTAGATGTTGATCTGGAGGATACTACAATCTTTCTGGAGGCCGCAAGTGAGGAATACGGAACTGCTATTGCCGGCTGGGCCCATAGATATGGAGAGGGTAAAGTATACTGCCTGACACCAGGCCATACTTTGAGGGTTTTCCAACAGGAGATGATGAAAAAACTGATTTTAAAAGGAGTAGAATGGTAAAAAAACATAAAAAATACATAGAGGAGGTTATAATAATGAAATTTCCAGAAAATTTTGTCTGGGGTGCAGCAGCAGCTTCATATCAAATCGAAGGCGCAGCCCATGAAGATGGCAAAGGGTTGTCAGTATGGGATATGTTTACACGCCAGGAAGGAGCCGTCCAGAACCGGGATACCGGAGATATTGCCTGTAATCACTATTACAGGTATAAGGAAGATGTCCAGTTGATGAAGGAAATTGGCCTTCAGGCTTACCGTCTGTCTATATCCTGGCCAAGAGTATTACCGGAGGGGGCCGGCAGGGTAAATGAGAAAGGCCTGGACTTTTATGATAGATTGATTGATGAACTGCTGGAAAATAAGATTGAGCCCTATATTACCCTTTTTCACTGGGATTATCCCTATGAATTATATAAAAAAGGGGGGTGGCTGAATCCTGACAGCCCTGAATGGTTTGCAGAATATACAGAAGTTATTGTCAGTAAATTATCTGACCGGGTAAAGAACTGGATAACCATTAATGAGCCACAGGTTTTCGTGAATCTGGGCCATAAGGATGGTGTCCATGCTCCTGGTTTAAAACTGGGCCTGGATGATTTATTACAGATCAGCCATAATGTTTTATTGGCCCATGGTAAAGCTGCTAAGGTGATTAGAGAAACTTCAAAACAGGATGTCCGTATCGGAATGGCTCCCTGTGATTCTCCAGTGTTTCCTGCAAAAAATAGTATTGAAAATATACAGGTTGCCAGAGAAGGGACATTTTCTGTAGAGCAAAAAGGCCTCTGGGCAATAAATTGGTGGATGGATCCTGTCTTCCTGGGTAAATATCCGGAGGATGGTTTAAAGATATATGAAAAGTATCTGCCAGAAATAAAGGATGAAGACTTTAAAATAATTTCAGAGCCTATTGATTTCTTTGGTGTAAATATATATCAGGGCAGTTGTATAAAACTGGATGAAAAGGGACAGGCTGTTCCCGCCAGGAAAAAAACAGGTTATCCCAGAAATGCCTATTACTGGCCTATTACTCCTGAAGCCCTGTATTGGGGACCAAGCTTTTATTATGAAAGATATGGAAAGCCAGTCATTATAACAGAAAATGGCATGTCCAATGTTGACTGGGTATCACTGGATGGAAAGGTACATGATCCCCAGAGAATAGATTTTACAAACAGGTATTTAAAAGAGTTACAGAAAGCAGGGGCAGATGGTGTTGATATTCAGGGTTACTTCCACTGGTCCCTGATGGACAATTTTGAATGGGCCCAGGGTTATCTGGAACGCTTTGGCATGATTTATGTTGACTTTGAAACAGGTGAGAGGATTATTAAAGACTCAGCCTATTGGTATAAAAAGGTAATTGAAACAAATGGAGAAGCACTCTAATTATTTTAAGTAAGATAACTCCCCTTACTCTTATGGTAAGGGGAGTAAAAAATATTATCATTATTTTTTTAAAAAGAAGGAATATTCTCATTAACAGAGTATAAATTATATAGGGAAAATTAAATTAATTTACGAAATCGGTTTCATAAAAACAAGGCTACTCAGTATCATTATCTGATAGCTAATTTAGCAAGGAGGGAGTCTTTTGCAAAGGACAAGGCAGATTTTATATTTAATTATCATTCTTATTTTTAAATTGACCAGCCTTGTTGTGGCAAGCCATTCAACCTTTTCTGTACCTTATCATAGTTATACATATGATTTTTGGTCTGAACCAGTCGAAGCACCACAGGTTTATCAATCTTCCAGGGTAATTTATGGAGATCATCTTGGGATTGGAAATTTTAGAAAACCCCAGGATCTTTTTGCCTGGAAGGATTCGCTTGTCTACATAGCCGATACGGGAAATAACCGGATTGTAGTTATGGATAGAGAGTGGAATTTAATAAGGGTTATTTCATCATTTGAAAATAATGGAATTAAAGACACCTTCAACCAACCGCATGGTATTCATGTTACAGAAGAAGGGTTACTCTATATTGCTGACCGGGATAATAGCCGGATAGTTGTATTGAATGAAACTGGAGAATTAGTCCGGATAATTGGTTCGCCGGTGTCAGGTAATGAAGAATTATTTAATCCGAATTTTAAGTATTTTCCAACAAAAATATCTGTTGATAATGTTGGCAGAACCTATGTAATTGCTGATAAAGTTTATGAAGGTATTATGGAATTTGATCTTGCTGGAAATTTTAGAGGTTTTATTGGGGCACCAAGGGTTAATCCTAATTTAATTGATTATATCTGGAGAAGATTTTCTCCAAAAGCCAGACAGGAACGCTTATCACTGATTCTTCCCACTGAATATAGCAATCTACATGTTGATGAAAGAGGTTTCATTTATACCACCGTAGCCTCAGGACAAATACGGCGGGAGGAAGCGGTCAGAAGATTAAACCCTGCTGGTGCAGATGTCCTGAAAAGAGAAGGTTTTGCCTCGCCCATTGGTGATTATGGCTCTTCTTTGCGCGATGCAAAGGGAGAGTATGTTTTACCTGGCTCCAGCTTTGTTGATATCTGGTCAAGGGAGAACGGGATTTATAGTGTTCTTGATAAAGAAAGAGGAAGGATATTTACATATGATAATTATGGTGATTTGCTATATGTATTTGGTGGAAAGGGAAATAACAGAGGCAATTTTCTCTCTCCTGTTGCGTTAACCGTAATGGATAATTATGTATTAGTCCTTGATGATCAATTAAATAATATTACTGTTTTTACTCCTACAATCTATCAAAAATTAATTCATACCGCCCTTGCTCTCTATAATCAGGGATTATATCAGGAATCAGCCCAGGTATGGAGTCAGGTCAAGGAGACTAATGCTAACTATGATCTTGCCTATACGGGAATCGGCAAAGCCCGTATGCAGGAAGATAATTTTTTGGAAGCCATGATAAATTTTAAATTAGGCCAGGATAGAAACAATTATTCTAAGGCCTTTGAATTATACCGTAAAGAGGTTATAGAAGCCAATATATACAGATATGTTGCTATAGTCCTGTTGTTATATTTGCTTCTTTCTAAGAGGAAAAAAATTTACAAAAAAGTGGGAGAAAGACTGGCACCTCTGGTTCAGAAGGGTGTTGTCTTATCAGAGCATGCTGCCATGAGATATATAAGGGGTGAAGACAGGACACTGGCTGGTTATATAAAAGGGAAACTGGGCATATTATACCTATATCTTATAAAAATAGTAGATGGTTTAGCCTATGCCAGGTATGTAATATTCCATCCCTTTGATGGATTCTGGGATTTAAAACATGAAAAACGGGGTAATATTCCTGCAGCTACTGTACTTTTATTTCTTGTAGCGTCCACTTATGTAATTCAGAAACAATATATGGGCTTTATATTTAATAGTAATGATCTGGCTAAAATCAATATTTTGTTAGAATTCTGTAGTGTTTTAATCCCTTTTATGCTCTGGGTTATAGTGAACTGGTCTTTAACTACCTTAATGGAAGGAAAAGGAACCTTCAAGGATATTTATATTGCTTCCGCCTATGCTTTTACCCCAATTATTTTAATCAATATTCCGGTTACTATCGTCAGTAATTACCTGATAGCAGAGGAAGGAGTATTAGTATTTTCATTTATAGCTATTTCATTGTTATGGGCATTGTTCTTACTTTTTTTTGGTACTATGACCATTCATCAATATGATAGCGGCAAAAACATACTGGTATCTGTCCTGGTTATTTTAGGAATTGCCTTCACTATGTTTATAGGGGTGTTATTCTTTAATTTGGGAGAACAGGTAATAAGGTTTGTCTCTGAAATATATAATGAAGTATTCTTGAGATTATAGGCAGGAGGAAGATTTATGAGAAGGAAAAGATTCTGGACTATTCTACTTGCTTTATTATTTATTTACGGTTTTATATCAATTCAGTTTATGGCAGCTGAATTAAATGGTTATAAGAAAGTTACTGAGAATGAGTACTTAGTCCTCTATCTAAATTATGATACAACAGAACTGGCTGTACAGGTGAAAGAGAGTGGAGATATCTGGTTTTCCAATCCTCCTGGACGGGAAAAAGATGAAAAGGTGGCCAGGGGTTCAGATAAAGATGCTCTAAATGCCCAGTTTTCTTTATCATATTATCTGCCCGGTAATAGACAAATGTTTATGAATAATTACTCAGACAGTGTGCAATATAGGCAATTTGAGATTAAAGCAATTGATAATGGGGTAAGTATAGATTATGTAGTTGGCCAGGAATGGAAAAAAGAAGACTATATACCCTTGATTATAGATAAAAAAAGCATGGAAGAAAAAGTATTGAAAAATTTGTCTGCAGAAGAACAGGAGTTTTTACTTTCTCAATACCACCTCTTTACACTGGAACCGCTGGAGCCTGCAGATAAGAGCATTGATATTTATAATTTTGATGAGGAGCAAGTTTTAGGTAGCTATAATTTTGCTACCCCCCTGGAAGAGATGAGAGAAAGAGATATGGAGAGATTAATACTGCATTTTCTGGGGATCTATGTAAATAACAGAGATGATCTGGAAAGTATAGCTGATATTAGTGCTGAAGATTTAAATTATCTCAAAGATAATCCGGTTTATGTACAGAAAAGGACTATTCGGGCCTGGGACCGGGATAATATTTTCCTGGCTTTCCAAAATAGTGGTTATACTCCAGAAGAACTGGCAAAAGATTACCAAAAACTAAATCTGGAGCCACCAAAAGCGAATGAACGGGTCTTTCATATCACTATAGAGTATTTTCTGGATGACAGGGATTTTCTGGTCAGAGTACCTTTAGATAAGGTTAAGTATCCTGAAGACGTAGTTGTAGCAGGCAAGGGTTCAGTTGAGACTTATCCTCTTTATTCACTTGATATATTGCCCTATTTTGGAGCTGCAGGAACAGATGCTGAAGGTTATATCTTTGTTCCTGATGGTTCCGGTGCCCTGATCTATCTGAATAATGGCCGGTTGGATGCCAAACCATATGGAAAGAACCTTTATGGGCTGGATTATGCCCTTAGGCCGAGGGAGAGAATTTCTGAGATTACAGAACAATTACATATTCCGGTTTATGGATTGAAAAATGGCAATAAGGCCTTTCTGGCTATTATAGAAGAAGGGGATGCCTATGCTATCATTAAGGCAGATATAGCTGGGCGGACCAGCTCTTATAATACTGTCAATGGAAGCTTTATTACAATGCAAAGAACAGAACTTGTTTTTGGTTATGAATGGGAAGAAACCAAAATGAGTCTTTTCCAATCCCGGCTGCCTGAAGGCAATATTCAAATCAGGTATAGCTTTTTGAATGATGAAAAAGCCAATTATGTAGGGATGGCTCACAGATATCAGGAATATCTGGTGAGAAAATATAAACTAAGCCCGTTAGAAAAAAGAGAAAACCTGCCTTTTATGCTGGAGGTGGTAACATCTATTCATGAGACCAGGCCTGTTCTGGGGATACCGAAAAGGCTGGCTAAACCGGTTACAACTTTTCGGCAGGTTAAAGAGATTATAGAGGATCTGGAGCAAGAGGGAGTAAAGGGTATAAAACTGCGTCTAACAGGCTGGCTGGCTGGTGGAGAGCATCACTATTTTCCCCGTTCAATCAGGCTAGAGGATGTAGCAGGTTCAAAGGAAGAATTCAGGACTCTGTTAACTTATCTGAACGAAAAAGATATTGTCCTATTTCCAGATGTAAGTTTTAGCAACATTTATAAAACAAATATATGGAATGATTTTTTAAACAGGAGATATGCAGCCCGTTTTTTAAATAGGAAGATTGCCAGTATCCCTGATTATAATATAGCTACAGGACAGGAAAAATTCAAAGGAGGAAGACTGGTGGTTTCGAGTAAATATCTTTCTCCTCTTATGGATAGTTTTCTGGATAAGTATAACCAGTATGAGATAGATGGGCTTTCCTTAAAATATATGGGTCAACAATTAAACTCTGATTATAGAACTAATCCTACTGTAACCATAGACCGGCAACAGTCATTGAACAGTATAACAAATTTACTGAAGAAATTGAAGGAACAACATGAACTGAAATTATTGGTAGAGGGTGGAAATGCCTACACCTTACCTTATGTGGAGCAATTAGTTAAGGTCCCCCTTTTCAGTTCCGGTCTTACTATTATTGATAAGGGGATACCATTTTTGCCAATAGTTCTGCATGGTTATATTGATTATTCTGGCCAACCTCTCAATATTTTACATAATCAGTATTCTTTACTGAAGTCTATTGAAACAGGTGCAATACCGTATTACCGGGGTATTTATAGTGCATCTGATGCTGTAAAACGGACAGTTTTTGAGAATGAATATTCTCTTAACTACCAGCAATGGTTACCTGAGGCAGCTGAATTGTATCAGACCCTTAATGGATGCTTAAAAGATACCTATAATCAGAGAATCATAGCTCACAGGGAATTGATGGAGAATGTATTTATAACTATTTATTCAAATGGTAAGGCTGTAATAGTAAATTATAATAAAGAAGCTATCAGTATAGATGGGATAGAGATAAAAGGCGAGGGTTTTAAAGTTATAGAGGAGGTTTACAATGAAAAGGAGATTGACTTTTAGACAACGTAAGATAGTGGCTGGCTATTTATTTTCTTTACCCTTTTTGCTGGGTTTTACACTTTTCTTTTTCTATCCTTTTATTCAGGCTTTTATCTTCAGTTTTAATGAACTGGTAATTACCAGGGAAGGTTTTGTATTGAATTTTAACGGTTTAGGCAATTATGATTATCTTTTAAATGTACACCCTGATTTTTTAAGAGTATTTGTGGAAACAATCTTAAAAATGATAACAAACGTACCCCTGATATTGGCCTTTAGTTTTTTAGCCGCCCTTGTTTTAAACCAAAAATTTAAAGGCCGTTTTCTGGCCAGAACTATCTTCTTTTTACCAGTAATCATGAGTGCAGGGATAATAATTCAGATGGATATAGATGATATGGTTACCCAACTTCTACATGGAGCAAGAAATGCAGAGCTTATTTTTACCGGTATCGGCTTAAGGAATTTGTTGATGAATACACAATTACCGGAAGGTTTTATAGAATTTATTCTCGGGGCAGTAGACAGGATACCTGAAATAATCAGGGCTTCAGGGATTCAGATTTTGATCTTTCTGGCAGGATTACAGTCTATCCCACCTTCTATTTATGAAGCAGCAGATGTAGAGGGAGCAACTGGCTGGGAATCTTTCTGGCTGATAACCTTACCTATAATGAGCCCTATTATACTGACAAATGCAGTCTATACTATTATTGATTCTTTTTTAACAACCAGTAATGAGTTGGTAATGTTGGTTAAAGATGAGGCTATTATGGGGGCTGGATATGGAGTTAGCATGGCAATGGCTGTTACTTATTTTCTGATGATTATAATTGTTCTGGCTATTACTATAAAAGTTGCTTCTAAATGGGTTTTTTACCAGGAATAGAGGAGGATAGTTATGGAGACCAATATTGATATTAATGTAAAGCACAGGTTTACCAAAACTGTAGGGAGACAGGCTGCTGATATATTGGATAAGATTAGCCAGGAAAAAGATCAGAACCGGATTGGCAGAGCCAATAAAAAAATAAAAGGTATTTTAATAAGTCTAATAAGGGCTGTATTTTTAATTGGGGTTTCCTATATAATCCTGATGCCTTTATTAGAAAAGCTGGCTACCTCCTTCATGACTGAAGCTGATATTTTTGATCAGACAGTAAGGTGGATTCCAAGGAATTTTACCCTGGAGAATTATAAGGTTACCTTGCAGGCGATGAATTACCCTGTGAGTTTTCTGAATACATTGATATTAACTCTAACAGTGAGTATTTTACAATTGGCTTCCTGTACAACAGTAGCCTATGGAATCGGGCGTTTTAAATTTCCTGGCAACAGGCTTGTTTTTGCCCTGGCTATATTTACACTGGTAGTACCACCTACCATGATTGTGGTTCCTCTATCCCTTAATTTTAAGTATTTTACTTTCTTTGGTTTATTACCGGAACCGGGGATTAGTTTATTAAATAGCTACTGGCCCTTTATATTAATCTCTTCTACAGCAGTTGGATTACGGAATGGTTTATTTATCTATGTTATGAGACAGTTTTTTAAGGGTATGCCCAAGGATCTGGAAGAAGCTGCATATGTAGATGGGGCAGGTATTTTTAAAACCTTTTATAAAATAATGCTTCCAGGTGCAATTCCTGGTTTAGTAGTTATTTTTCTTTTCTCTTTTGTCTGGCAGTGGAATGATTATTTCTATAATACTATTTTCCTGAGCGGACAGGGGAACTTTTTATTACAGGCTTTGCAGGGTGCTGCCTTGAAGGCTCTTGATGGTGATCATAATAAACTTAAAAGCCAATATGCATCGATAATAAGACATACTGGAATGATTCTCTACATAGCACCTTTATTAATTCTTTATGCAATTATGCAACGATATTTTATTGAAAGTATCCAGAGGACAGGTATAGTGGGTTAATAAATCCCTGCAAACTTTATAAAGGGATTTAATATAAATTTATTATAAAAGGGGGGGATCAATAGCTGTCAGTTTAAAAATTACTGTCAAGGTATCACTTGATTAAAAACTAAAAGGGAGGATGATGTGATGAGAAAGTTATTTTTAATAACATTAGCCTTTAGTTTGCTGTTCTGCACTACATTATTCGCCTATGAATTGCCATTTAATGTTGGAAATATTGATTTTGGCGGTGCCACAGTAACCTATGTTGGCTTTTATGATCCCAGAGAAAGCTTCATGGAAGGCGGCGATTATCCTGGCCGGCTGGCAGAGGCTATGGAGAGGTTCAATATAGGAGAAATCCGCTACCTGGGACTTCCCTGGGAGGGAATAGCGGAACATATGATGAATCGCCTTTTAAGTGACGAATCAGGCTATGATATATGGATGCTGCCTAGTAACGCAGTAATGGGTTTGATTGCTAAAAATGCCTTATACCCAATTAGTGAGATAGTGCCTGATTCATATTATGATGATTTGCTCTTTTCCCAGAGAGTTGTAACAGATACCTTTGTCAAAAGAGGAGAAAAGTATGCCCTGGGAGCAGGTACAAGTCCGATAGGAGTTTTAGAATTTCTTGTCTGGAATAAAGAAATATTTGCCCGGGAAGGATTACCAGCACTGGATGAACTTTATCTAAGTGGTGAATGGACCTATGATGCCATGGAGGAAATTGCCATTAGGGCTACCCGGGATACCGATGGCGATGGTGAACTGGATCAATGGGGAATTGGGCAGCAAGATATTGCTGTCTGGGGTTTTTCCAATGGGGCTAATCCCACTATAATAGATGAAAATGGCAGACATGTTTTTGCCTATAATAATGAAGCAGCTACTTATTATTTAGGAAAATTGAGACAGTGGTCCCAGGTGATGAATATTTCCAAAGGGGACTGGCAACAAAAAGAATTCCTGGCTGGCCAGGTAGCCATGGCCTCCTTCCCCTTATGGAATATAATTGATCCCAGTTTTACAGATGTTGTTGAATTTGAATATGGTATAGTCCCATTACCCAAAGGACCTCATGTAGATGATTACCAGTTCCCGGCAAGGCAGGCAGATGCTTTCTATCTACCTGTTAATTCAGCAAACCCCATGGGTTTAGTGGCCCTACATAGGTACCTTTTCAGGGCAGAAGAGGAAGAAGAAGGTATAGAAGAAATGTTGATCGAAGCGGCCCTGGATCAGGTTTCCTATGAAGTATTGGTAAGGGCTGTAGAAGAATGGTCCGGAGAGATGTATATTATGGAAGGTATCCTTGGTCCAACCTGGGATACCAGCTATCCTCTTGGCGGGGCTATCGGCAAGGCTCTTTATGAAGGACAGAGCCCTGCAGCTGCTATGGAGGCAGTTGCACCAGTAATTCAGCAGACACTTGATAAAGAATTTAATGATTAAGATTTCTCTGAAAATCCTGTGTCCCTTTTTAAGGGACACAGGTTACAAACTTTTAATATTATGGCCTAATTTTATTATTAAGATTATTATAATCTCTTTTTAAAGGAAGATGTGTTTAAAGAAGATGTTAATGTATCTTATTTAGAAGTTTTAATTGAAGAAGGAGGGGAGAAAGGTTGAAACTGAAAGATTCGTTAATAATTATTGCAGTATCTATATTAATGATTATTACATGGATTCCAGTAAAAGTTCAGGGTATGGAAATTATAGATATTGATTATATAGAATACCTGAACAGTATTGAGGACACAGCAAGACCTGGCTATGAAGTAATAGTCCCGGCCTGGGATTACGTGGATACAGATATGGAAAGTCTCCGGGTTATAGATGATCTGGCCGGTATAAAAGCCCTGGCTACTGGCGAAACTGGCTATGTGGAATGGGAAGTAGAAATTCCCCAAAATGGATTTTACAATATAGAAATCCAATATTTTCCCCTGGAAGGCAGAGGGGGGGATATTGAGAGAGCCCTAATGATAAATGGCAGGATACCTTTTGATGGAGCTAAATTTCTTGAATTCGCAAGAGTATGGACTGATGAATATGATTATAGGATAGATAATCAGGGTAATCATATTAGGGCCCCACAGAAAGAAGTTTTTATCTGGCAGACAAAACTCCTGGAGGATTCCATGGGCTATAGTTCTGAGCCTTATAGGTTTTATTTTGAAAAGGGCCTTAATAGAGTTAGATTAGTCTCTCGCCGGGAACCTATGGCTTTAGCTTATCTTAAGTTTTTTAAATATGACAACCCTTTACCTTATGCTGAAGTGATCAAAGAATATAGAGAAAAGGGCTATAAAGAAGTTGAAGGATTTATATATAAGGTCCAGGCTGAAGATGCTGTTTACCGGTCCAGCAAAACACTTTATCCGGTTTATGACAAAGCAGATCCCACAGTGGAGCCTTATCATCCTGCTCAGATACGGCTGAATACTATTGGTGGACAAAGCTGGAATAAAGCTGGTCAGTGGATAGCCTGGAAAGTTAATGTTCCAGAAGCAGGCCTGTATAAAATAGGGATTAAAGCCAAACAAAATATCAGAAGTGGTTCCTTTACCGTCAGGAAGTTATATATAAATGGGCAGGTTCCCTTTAAGGAAGCTGAAGAAATTCGTTTTAATTATTCGAATTATTACCGGATGCTGGTTCCAGGGGAAGCAGCGGATAATCCCTTTCTCTTTTATCTGGAGGAGGGAGAGAATACAATCAAGCTGGAGGTTGCCCTGGGAGAATTTGCCAACATGATAGCTGTTACCAATTCTGTTCTATATGAGTTATCCACTATTTACAGGCAGATTATCATGATAACTTCCCGTAATCCTGACCCAATGCGTACTTATCAGTTGGAGAATAAGATTCCTTTACTGGTAGAAAGATTGCAGGAGCAGAGCAGAACCTTAAGAAAATTGGCCATTGATCTGGAGGATTATACCGGTGAAAAGGGTGATCACATTTCCCTTTTAAATAGTTTTGCTCATCAGCTGGATTTATTGGCGGAAAGACCAGATGATAGAATCCCAAGGAGTTTAGGAGAGTTAAGGGATAATTTAGCTTCTCTCGGCAGTTGGATTTTAATGACTACTGAACAACCATTACAGGTAGATTATCTGGTTATTGCTTCTCCGGAAAAAGAAATGCCTGTAGCCAGCCCGTCTGTATGGCAAATACTGGTTCATGAAGTGAAATCCTTTATAGCATCTTTTACTCATGACTATAATCAGATAGGTAATGTATATGACGAGGGAAGAAGTATCAAGGTCTGGATAGGTGGTGGCCGTGATCAGGCCCAGACCCTGAAAACCATGATTGAGGATTCCTTTACTCCGGTTACAGGTATTCAGGTAAATCTGGAATTAATACAGGAAGGGGTCATATTGCCAGCTACTTTGGCTGGAAAAGGACCGGATGTAGCCTTATCCGTTTCACCTGCACTGCCTATTAACTTCTTCATCCGTAATGCCATAGTAGACCTGACAGAATTTGAGGATTTTCCAGAGGTTGCAGCCAGATTTAAACAGAGTGCTTTGGTTCCTTTTAAATATAGAGATAGTGTTTTTGCTTTACCAGAACAACAGGTCTTTCCAGTACTATTTTATCGTATTGATATTTTACAGGAGATGGGTATTAAGCTGCCTGAGACCTGGGATGATGTTATCTATGTAATAGCAGAATTACAGAAAAATAATATGGATTTTGGCCTCCCTTATTCCAATATTGAACAGATTGCAGTGGGAGGTATAGGAGAAGCAACATCTGGAGCTGGAAGTATTGTAGCCCATGCTGGTGTTTCGACTATGTTAATGCTCTTATACCAGAGTGGTGGTGAGTTGTATAAGGTAGATGGTATCGAAACAAATCTTGATTCTGAAGTGGCCATTGATGCTTTTACCAGGTGGACAGAATTATATGAATTATACAATTTGCCCCTTTATTATGATTATGCCAATTATTTCAGAATGGGAGAGATGCCACTATTATTAACAGGTTATACCTTCCGTAATCACCTGGAGGTTTTTGCTCCCGAATTAAGGGGTAAGTGGGGTTTTACATTGGTCCCCGGCACTGTTCAGGAGGATGGTAGTCTAAATAGAACAACACCTGCCCTTGGTTATGGTACAGCTAACCAGGGACCAGGAGTGATTATTATGAAGAATGCCAGAGATAAAGAGGCTGCCTGGGAATTCCTGAAATGGTGGACCAGTGCTGAAACCCAGGTGAGATTTGGCCGGGAATTAGAAAGCATAATGGGTACAGCAGCCAGATACCCCACAGCCAATATAGAAGCTCTTCAACTTTTACCCTGGAGGGTAGAGGAGCTGGAAGTATTGTTGGAACAATGGGAATG
>JGI24708J26588_10000318_pt1 | contig 38899 bp, 45 predicted proteins | sample BioPla1DNA2_FD_26588 | JGI IMG/M metagenome (IMG submission 26588) | reverse complement strand
GGAGATGATTGCTCCGGAAGGGGCAGCCGCCTTAGAATCCAGAACCAGCGCAGAACAGGCGATAGTGAAACTGCTACATGATATGGGTGTTCCGCCCCATTACAAAGGATTTTCGTATTTACGGGATGCGGTGTTGATGTACAGCGATGAAGGTTACTTTGCCGGCGGTTTGACTAAGGAAATCTATCCTGCGCTGGCTAAGAAATATCACACAACAGCCAGTGGAGTTGAGGCCGCTATTCGCAACGCGATCGTGGCCGCCTGGGAACATGGCAATACCGTCTACATCAGCAGGCTGTGTGAACCATACTGCGAAGAACGCATGCCCACCAACTCCCTACTGATTGCAAAAATAGCAGAGGAATGCCTGGGTTCCTAAGCGCAGTTGATAAATTTCTCTAGACAGAGTGCACAGTTGGGGTATATACTATTTATGCGGGGCGTGGCTCAGTTTGGTAGAGCATCGCGTTCGGGACGCGGAGGTCGCACGTTCAAATCGTGTCGCCCCGACCAAATTTTCTTTGAACCAGGTTATGATCTGGTTCTTTTTGTCTATCCAGAATTTGTCCAATTTCAATGGACAGGTTTTCGTGGGCAAAGGTGAAAAACTTGCGCAGTGTTTTTTCCAGGCGCATCTGATATGCTTCGGAATGATGGGCACTGCAGATATAGGAGTGTACTTGCTCACTGGTGGTGTTGGACAGAAGATGGCGTAAAAAGCGTGACGCATCACCTAAATAGTATTCTTCAGAACGGATACCCTGATCTAGAAGGTATTCTACATAAGCCGTAAGAAAATGAATTTTAGCGCGTTTGCTCATTATCTCACCCCTGAACTGGAGGTTTGTAAGTGGAATTAACGGGAATGTTCCCTGAAGAAATAAAGGACTGGCTGCAACAGAGGCAAATTGCCCCGTTTCGGGCGGAGCAGATCTTCTCCTGGCTTCACAAACACGCAACAGCGAGTTTTGCAGAAATGACAAATCTGCCTAAACATGTTATTTTCAGCTTGGAGCAGGCCTTTGGCTCGCCCTGGCCTCTCAAACTGGCTGCCAGCCAACGATCAACGGACGGCACAGAAAAATATCTCTTTGCCCTGGCGGATCAGGCCACTGTCGAAACAGTGCTGATTCCCGATGAGAAAAGGCAGACCCTCTGTATTTCCACTCAGGTGGGCTGCGCCATGAACTGCTCCTTCTGTGCTACAGGCCGCAGCGGTTTTGTTCGTAACTTGTCAGCCGCAGAAATTGTGTCCCAGGTTCTGTGGGTTGAAAACCAGCTCAAGGCCAAGGGACAGAGCATCTCTAACATTGTCTACATGGGTATGGGAGAACCCCTGGCCAATTATGACTCTGTTCTGCGTTCTGTCCGCCTCATTAACCACGAACAGGGGCTTAACTTGGGTGCCCGTCGCATAACCATCTCCACCTGCGGGTTGGTTCCCCAGATCAAAGCCCTGGCGGAGGAGGATCTGCAGGTCAATTTGGCTATTTCCCTCCACGCGGTGACTGATGCAAAGCGATCACAAGTGATGCCGGTTAACAAACGTTTTCCCCTTGCTGAGCTTTTGCAGGCCTGCGATTACTATACGGACCGGACCGGTCGGCGCATCTCTTATGAGTATGCCCTAATCAGCAATTTTAATGATACTCCGGAGCAGGCCAAAAGTCTCAGCAGGCTCCTTAAAGGACGGCTCTGCCATGTAAATCTAATTCCAATTAATCCTGTTGCGACCCAAAGGAGGCCATCTGAGCAAGGTGTGATGGAGTTTGCACGTGTTTTGGAAGCAGAACATATCCCTGTCTCAGTGCGAAAAGAGCGGGGTTCGGATATTGAAGCTGCGTGTGGCCAGCTGCGGCAAACCCAGCTACAGGAGTGAAGGATTTGAAAGAAAGTTTCAAAACTAAGCTCAAGACATTAATCGGAGGACTAAGAGGGAAACAACCAAAGAAGGACGAAGATAAACAGGGCAAGGAAGAGGAATTTGCGCCTACCAAGCGTTATCAGGTCGCGAAGGAGCAGAAAGCGGACGAGGGCAAACAGGGCTGCCTGATTTGGAACTCGGAAGCAATAATGCTCCAGCCTGGATTTTTGGTGGGCAGGGGAGTGAGCTGTCATCTTAGGCTGAGTGATCCTGGCTGCAGCCGGGTTCATGCCAGTTTCAGCCGAGTCGGCGAAGAGTGGTTACTGAAAGACAATTCGAGCAAGAACGGCACGTTTCTTAATGGAGAGCCGATCTCAAGCGCTGTTTTAAAAAACGGCGACAAGATCCAAGTTGGGCATACCGTATTACTCTATGAGGAGAGATAGGCATGGCCCTTATCCACTGGATAGGACGGGCGATTCTGATGGTTTGGCTAGTGAGAATTGTGCTGCAGTTTGTTAAGTCAATGCTCGAAGAGCTAAGGTAGGGGTGTTAGGCCGTGGAGATTAGAACCGCAACTGATACAGGGTTGGTGCGCGAGAACAACGAAGATTCCCTCTGGGTGTCTTCCCGGATTCTTGTGGTCTGCGACGGTATGGGGGGGCATGTAGCGGGGGAGGTAGCTTCCAGCTTGGCAACGGAAGTTATCAAGTCCTTTCCCTTTACTGGCAAAGACCCAAAGGGGGAAGTGCTGTCAGCTGTCCATCAGGCCCAGGAGAGAATTCTCGCAGAGGGCAAGAATAACGAGGCGTACCATGGCATGGGCAGCACTATTACACTCGCCGCCCTCTCAGAACCTGACGAAACAGGGAATGTGGTTCTCACTGTAGGCCATGTTGGTGACAGCCGCTGCTATGTCTTCTCCCGCGGAAGTTTGGAGCAGATAACCAGTGATCATTCGGTAGTTGCCGAATTGCTTCGCTCGGAGACAATTACTGCTGAAGAAGCCCGCACGCATCCGAAAAAACACATCCTTACCCAGGTTTTGGGAGCGGCCGAGATAGAAGTGGAACTGGTTACCAGGACTCTTGCACCTGGTGCCCTGCTCATGCTCTGTACAGATGGTCTGACAGATCTCGTAGACGATTCCTTAATTGAAGAAACCTTAAGGCAAGATTTTTATTCCTCCAATTTGGCTCAGGATTTGGTTGATTTGGCCAACCAATCCGGCGGGGTTGACAATATCACGGTGATTGTGGCCAGGATCTAGGAGGAGGGACTCCCGTGATCAGAATCCCCTATCGTACTTGGTTTGAGTTTACCGGCTGGCTCCTCTGCCTGATCGGGTGGCTGTTTTGGCTGCAGGGGCAGATTTGGTGGTGGCAGCCTTTAGTACTTTGGGTTCTGGTCATGGTTTTGTTTTTTCTTACCAGAGGCTTAGGCTATGATGCTGGGGCAATGCCCTTTATGGCTGTCTTGGCTATGACTGGCTGGATCTTTTTGACCCGCCTCAGTCCCGCCTGGGCCTCCTCTCACACCTGGGGAATACTAATTGCAGGTCTGGCCTATCTACTTGGCTTATGGACGGGCAGCAAGAGCTTTGGGCATCCGCTTGTCTGGGCTGGCCTGGCCATTGGACTTTTGGCCGCAACCGCATTGTTTGGTCAAAGCGCAGGCGGGGCCAGGGCGTGGATTTCCCTTTTTGGCTTGCGTTTTCAACCGGTCGAGGCTGCCCGGATCTTCCTCGTGTTCTACTTGGCCCATTATTTCACAGAAGGCCGTTCCAAACGGGAGCTTTTCGCCGTCCTTGGCAGTTTTCTTCTGATTTTAGCCTGGCAGCGGGACCTCGGTCCGGCACTTCTGGTCTTTTTCGTCTTCTGCTGGCTTTCCCTGCACTGGCAGTTCAGCTGGCTTAAGCTTTGCGGATATCTGGCAGTATCTGTCCTTGGCTTTGTCCTTGCCTGCCAGTGGTTCCCCCATTTTCAAAACAGGGTTGTGGCCTGGACTCAGCCCTGGGAGTACTTAGACAGCATCGGCTATCAGGTGCTGCAAGGCCTCTTTGCCCTGCGCAGCGGAGGGCTGGCGGGACGGGGCCTTGGTGCAGGCTATGTGCAGGTTATTCCTAATGTACATACTGACTACCTGTTTGCGGTAATTGGGGAAGAGTTTGGGTTTCTAGGCACCTTTGCCTTGCTTATGGTATACTTAGGCTTAGCGTTTTGGTCTCTGCGCCTGGTGCATGTGATGACAGAGCCGCGCCGGCAATTGATTGGTCTAGGCTTGACCCTTTTACTGCATCTGCAAGTCTTCTTGGTGGTGGGAGGTATTTTGCGTATAGTGCCCTTTAGCGGCATGACTCTGCCCTTTGTCAGTTTCGGTTCTACCTCTTTAGCAGCTCAGCTCGGCATGGTTGGCATAGTGGCCGGCCTGGGAGGAAAGGGGGGTGGAGATTAGTGCGCAAATCCTTCTTGGCAATTGTCCTCATGTATGGGCTTTTGTTCGCCGGTTCATTTTACTGGCAGCTCTGCGCTCCGATTCAAGACCATCCTGCCAATCCCCGTTATTATCAGATGTTTAAGGAGAGACGGGGTGCGGTTTATGATCGCAACGGACTTGCCCTGGCGGAGTCAGCCCCGGATGGAGAAATCTTTGCCCGCACTTACAGTACAGCATCCCTTAGTCATGTGGTGGGCTATTTTCACCAGCGCTACGGCATGACAGGACTGGAACGCATTTTCCACGAGGACTTAAGCCGGGGACGGAGCCTGATTACAACTCTGGATCTTGCAGTTCAGCAAAGTGCGGAGGAAGCGCTCAAAGGGCGCGAAGGTGCAGTTGTGGTCATGAAGCCTGCAACCGGCGAAGTGCTGGCTCTGGCCTCGGCGCCCTGGGTCGACGGTAATGAGTTAGATGCCAACTGGTCAGATTATTTGGCTGATCAACGAAGTCCTTTTCTAAACAGGGCAACCCATGGCCTTTATCCCCCTGGTTCAACAGTAAAGCCCATTGTCTATGGAGCCGCCCTTAGCCAGGAACATACAGTCGGCAGTCAAGTCTGGGATGATGGGGGTTCTTTGGCAATAAGAAACCGCACTATCCAAAACTTCGGCGGCAAGGCCTACGGCAAGATTACTGCCGATCAGGCCCTGGCCCTCTCATCCAACGTTGTTTTTGCCCAGTTGGCAATGGAACTGGGAGACGGCCTGTTGACTGTGTTGCGGGAATTTGGCTTAGGTGCCGAAATACAGTTTGATCTGCCTAATCTAGGCGGACATGTGCCCGGCCGGGTCAGTTCTGATTATGACTTTGCTCAGCTTGGCATCGGGCAGGGGGAGCTTTTGGTTACACCGCTGCAAATGGCTGCAGTCGCATCTGCCATTGCTAACAGAGGAATAATGATGCGCCCCTATGTGGTGCAGGAAGTGCGGGGAGGACTTAAAATGCGGCAAATTACGCGGCCTCAGCCAATCAGAGAAGTGATGCCTGAGGAGGCAGCTGCCGCTTTGCTTGGGGCGATGGAATTGGCTGCCGCAGAAGGTACCGCACAAACCAGTTTAGATACGGCCTTCGACTACGGCGGAAAGACGGGTACGGCCCAGATGGGGCAGGGGAGTGACCATGCCTGGTTTATCGGATTTGCTCCGGCTGAGAGACCGCAAGCTGCAGTTGCTGTCTTAGTCGAACACGGAGGATCCGGGAGCCAGGTGGCGGTGCCAATTGGTGTAAGGCTGCTGGAAGCCGCTCTTGCAGTCGACGAGTAAGGTTCAAAGGGTGAGAATATGATTGGAGAAATGTTGGCCAATCGTTATGAGATTCTAGAAAAGGTCGGCGACGGAGGCATGGCCTTGGTTTACAGTGCCAAGGATCATTTGCTGAGCAGAACTGTTGCAGTTAAAATCCTGCGTTCCCAGTTTGCCGATGATGATGAGTTTGTCGAGCGTTTCCGCCGAGAAGCAAGATCGGCTGCGAGTTTATCCCATCCCAATATCGTCAATATTTACGATGTCGGTGAGATCGACAACATTCATTATATTGTGATGGAGTTTGTACAAGGCAATAATCTGCATGATCTTATTCGCGACCATAGGCAACATTTCTCCCAGGATGTGATTGTCCGTGTGGGAAAGCAAATTGCCATGGGCTTGGCCCACGCCCATTACCATGGGATTATTCACCGCGATATTAAGCCGCACAATATACTTGTGACCGATGAGGGTCGGGTCAAAGTGACAGACTTCGGTATCGCCCAGGCTATGAGCAGCACGAATTTGACCCAGACAGGCATGGTCTTAGGTTCCGTCCACTACTTTTCGCCCGAACAGGCTCGGGGGGTCAATGTTCAGGCCGCTAGCGACCTCTATTCTTTAGGCATAGTTCTCTACGAAATGATCGCTGGGCAGACTCCCTTCAAGGGTGATTCGCCCATTAGCATTGCCCTGAAGCATATCCAGGAAAATCCACTGCCGCTGCGAGATGCCCGTCCTGATTTAGATCGTGAGTTAGAGGATCTGGTTTTGAAACTGCTCAATAAGGATCCCAAGAAACGAGCAGGCAGTGCAGAAGAGGTGGTCAGGGACTTTCAGAGAATTGAACGCCGTCTGGAACTGGAGCAGCATGGCGATGGGCATGAACCAGGCGATCAAACTATGCCTCTGCCCGTTGCAGGACAGTCGAAGGAAGGAGGTCTTGGTTTGGCCAGTCGAAAGAAACGCAGTAAAAAGAAGGAAAAGAAGGCCGCAGGCACGGGCCGCAGATCTAAGGTACTTGTTATTCTGGTGATTTTGCTCCTTGTGGTGGGAGCGGGANTTGGCATTGTGCGCTTAATTCCAAAAATTTTGTTCTTAGAAGATGTGAGGGTGCCGGATGTGGTTGGCCTTTTTGAGCTTGAGGCAGCTAGCGTGCTGCGGGATGCAGATCTAGTCCTCAAGGTCGAGCAGGCAATATTTGATAACGAAGTTCCGGCAGGTTACATTATTAGTCAAGATCCACTGGCCGGCCGCATGGTCAAGCAAAAACGGGAAATCCTGGTGAGGGTGAGCAAAGGCCCCGAGGAAGTCGTTATGCCGTCGGTAGTGGGCCTCACTGCCCGGGAGGGAAAACTGTCCCTAACCCAGGCAGGCTTTGTGCTTGGGGATGAGGAGGAAGCGTACGATCCTGAGGTCAGTCCCGGCATCGTTATTGAGCAGTGGCCTGAAGCAGGCGGGATGGTTATGAAGGGAACTGTGGTGAACCTTGTGGTCAGCAAGGGACAGGAAGCTCCCTTAACCTTTGCGTTGCCGGATTTCCGGGGCCAAGACTTCGAGCTGGTAAAGGCCCGCATTAGAGAGTTGGGCCTGCCGCTGGGCAACTCCTGGCGTGAGTACAGCACTATTTTCCCCCAAGGCCAGGTTATCGAGCAGAATCCTGCCCCCGGCACCCAGGTTCAGCCCGGCTGGACCATCGACTTCGTTTATTCACAGGGGATGACGCCTGCGCCTCACGTAGCGGAGGAACCAGAGGATACTCGGGAAGAGCCGCAATGGATTCATGAGAATTTGTGGAAGACTGAAAACGTTACGATCAACGTACCGCCAGGGCCTGAGCAGGAGGTTGTAATTTTGGTCATCGACGACTTCGGTGCCCGGGAAGTTTATCGCCAGGTTCACAAGGGCGGCAGTTCAGTGGAGCAGAGTGTGCAGGGTAGAGGACAAAACGCAAGGTTGCAGGTATACATTGGCGGTCGTCAGTTTTATGATGCGCTATTCCAGGAGTGATTTATGGAACAGGGAATTATTGTCAAAGGTATAGGCGGAACATATGAGGTGCAGACAGAGGGAGGCCTTGTGCTGTGTTCACTCCGGGGCAGGCTGCGTCTGCGGGATGACAGGATCCTGGTAGGTGACAGGGTCGAGATCTCACGGGAAGCACAAGGGCGAGGTGCTGTGGAGAAGATCCTGCCTCGCAGAAACGAGTTGACCCGTCCGGCCATTGCCAATGTGGACCAGGTGATAGTGGTCTCATCTGTGCAGAATCCTGCGCCTAATTACTTGCTGCTAGATCGTATTCTGGTCCAGGCCGAGCTTTTGGGAATCGACTGCATCGTGGTAATTAACAAAGGGGATCTTGATCCGGCGAGAGCTGCAGAGCTTCAGGCGATGTACAGCGGCATTTCCTATCCAACCTTGGTAACAAGCGGTGTTGAAAAACAGGGGCTGGAGCAGTTGAAAGCCTGCCTGCAGGGTAGGGTTACGACCTTGGCCGGCCCTTCAGGGGTGGGAAAGTCGACTTTGCTAAACGCGCTTGATTCCAGCTTGAATCTGGAGACAGGCAAAGTGAGCGTTAAAACCCAGAGGGGGAAGCATACTACCCGCAGTGTAGAGCTTCTGCCAATTGGGGGCGGGTATGTGGCAGACACCCCCGGTTTTTCCAGACTGCAGATTGAGCCAAGACAGGAACGGGATCTTCAGTTTGCCTTTCCTGAATTTCGCAAGTATATCGACGGCTGCCAGTTTCGCGGGTGCCTGCATCGGCAGGAGCCCGGCTGCCAGGTGAAAGAAGCTGTGTGCAGGGGAGAGATTCTAGAAAAACGCTATGAACACTATCTGATCCTGCTCGCTGAAGCAGCACCTAGTTACTAGAAAGGGGACGCATAAATGGAAATTAGAATCAGCCCTTCGATCTTAGCAGCTGACTTGAGCAACTTACGGAGCGAACTGGAAAAGGTCGAAAATGCTGACTTGCTGCACATAGATGTAATGGACGGCCACTATGTACCAAATATCAGCTTTGGCATGCCGATAATTAAGGCGGCTAAGCGCAGTTCCGCTGTTCCCCTCGATATTCATCTGATGATTGCCGATGCTGATCAGTTTCTCGAGGAATTTGCCTCAGTGCAGCCTGAGTTTATTACAGTTCATTATGAAGCGGTAACGCACTTGCAGAGAACANTGCAGAAAATAAGGGATTTAGGGGTGAAGGCAGGCGTCTCACTCAATCCCCATACGCCGCTGAACGGTCTGAAGTATATACTTGACGATCTGGACCTGATTTTGTTAATGACGGTGAATCCTGGCTTTGGCGGACAAAAATTTATACCGGCCATGGTGCAGAAAGTCCGGGACTGCCGTGAACTAATCGGAGTGCGGCCGATCGAACTGCAGGTTGACGGGGGCATTGGCCTCGACAATCTGGCAGATCTGTTGATGGCCGGAGCTAACAATTTTGTGGCTGGTTCGGCAATCTTCGGGGCGGAGGATCCAGCCTTCTATATTGAAAAAATGCGCGCTGCGGCGAGACAAGGATAACCTTGTCTCTTTTTTTGGTGTAATTGTTCAAAAAAATGCAATGCCATGCTTGACAAGTCTGACAATTCAGTGTATTATCTAATTAGGCTGGGTGGCGGGGTTAATACATAATGAAAGGAGGGCAGACACCTTAATATGATCACCTACAAAAAAATACCGTATCCCTGGGCATGGAGATTTCGCAAGCCCGCGAAACCACCAAGAAAGTATACCTAACCACCCGGTAGGGCAATAGAGCATCCTGGACGACAAGGATGCTCTTGATCTTTTTTCTTTTGAGAAGGATTTTCACATCGGAGATAGAAGTAATAGGGCAAACGATATAGTTCCGCTAGGGGTGCTTTATGGCTGAGAGTGGGTTTTTGACCCTAACCCTTAGAACCTGTTGGATAATTCCAGCGTAGGGAAGCGGTAGACCAAGACATGGACCGCTGCTGCCGTGTCTTTTCTATTTAGCGCCGTCCTGTGGAACAGTGTCGCAGTTCTAAGGAGGTATTTGCAATGCGTGACAAGAATTTGCGGATTATGGTGGAGGTATCCCTTTTAGTTGCAGCTGCCGTACTGCTTTCTCTCCTGAAATTGTTTAGGATGCCCCAGGGAGGAAGCGTGTCTTTGGAGATGGTCCCCATTTTTATCTTGGCTTTTCGCCACGGGGGCAAAATGGGTATGTTAGGGGGCGCCCTCCTTGGCTTTGCTAAGCTTTTGATTTCGCCCTTTGTGATTCATCCCGTTCAGCTTTTGCTGGACTACCCAGTGCCCTACATGGCGGTTGGCGCTGCCGGCTTTGGTCTAATGAGGCAGAAGCGTCTGTTAGGTGTCGCTGCCGGCTCGCTTTTGCGCTATCTAATTCATGTCGCAGCAGGAGTTGTCTTCTTTGCTGAATATGCCCCTGAAGGGACGCCGGTTTTGCTTTACTCGTTGGGTTACAATGCGTCCTACCTTGTTCCTGAGGCAGTCCTAGTAGGAGTAATAATACTGCTGCTTAGCAAACGGAGTGATCTCTTTGTGCCAGACTATAGGTAAGTCTGCCCTGATTTTAGCTTCAGGGGAAGATATTCCCCATGCTCCGCCCCATCTGGCCGGGGATGCCCTGGTGATATGTGCCGACGGGGGCGCCGCTTTGGCCAAGGCATGGGAGCTGACCCCCGAGATTATCATCGGCGATCAGGATTCTATAGACCAAGTCACCAAGGAGTATTGGCAGGCCAGGGGCATTCCTTTTCAGCGTGTGCCTGCCAGAAAGGATGAGACCGATTTAGACCTGGCGGTGGAGTATGCCCGGCAGATGGGGACAGCCAGTTTAACTATAGTTGGCGGCTGGGGCAGCCGGATTGACCATGCCCTGGGCAATGTGGAGCTCCTTTATCGCTTGGCCAAGGCGGGGATTGAGAACTGGCTCTTAACACGGGAACACCGTCTCAGTGCATTTTGCACCGAGTTTCAGGCCCAGGTGCCCAAGGGCAGCTGCGTTTCGTTGATTCCCCTCACCCCACAGGCCAAGGGTGTTTCAACGACCGGCCTTATGTATCCTTTGGAGGGTGCAACTCTTAGAAAGGGGAGCACGTTGAGTATCAGCAATGTGGCCCAGGCAGAGGATATTTCTGTGCGGCTGGAAGATGGAGTTCTTTTGGCGGTAATATGACATAAAATACCCCTAGGGAAAACCCTAGGGGTATTTACGTTCATAGGCAATTGAAACAGGGGCGAACCTACAAGGCACGTTCTACTTTTCCGCTCTTCAAACATCTAGTACATACATAAGCCCGTCTGGGACTTCCTTTTAGCACGATGCGAGCCTTTTGCAGGTTTGGTTTCCAATTTCTGCGCGTTTTATTCTCAGCGTGGCTTCTGTAATTACCGAACGCGGTGCCCTTGTCACAGATAACGCACCTTCTGGCCATGTTTTCTACCCCCTTTGAACAAGTTTCCATAACGAATCTAATTTTAGCACAGGCTTTTGCAGAATGCAAGCGCAAAAGCCTGTCAGGATAAAATCCTTTACAAGTAGGGTGCAAATGGTTAGAATGGGTATGATAGATTATGGTCCAATTTGGAAATCTTTTAGGGGGGAACGTATAAGTGGCCCAAGAAATTCAAGCCCAATATGGAAAAGTTTCCATACGTGAAGAGGTCATCGCCACCATTGCAGGCGTTGCAGCCATGGAATGCTATGGGCTAGTAGGCATGGCCCCGCGCAATATTCAGGATGAACTAACTGACCTGCTCCGCCGGGATAATTTTGAACGGGGTGTAGACATTCAGTTTAATGAAGATAGTATCACGATCACGCTCTACATTGTGGTAGAGTACGGCGTGAAGATATCTGAAGTAGCTCGAATTGTTCAGGAGCGGGTCAAGTATGCAGTTGAAACCATGCTGGGCCTCAACGTTGAAAGCATAAACGTTAAGGTTCAGAGTGTGCGGGTTACATCTGCAAAGAGAAAGTGATCGGAGGAAATGTTTTGGACGTTATAAATGGCGTAACGCTAAAAAACATGTTGCTGGTCGCAGCACGCAATCTCGAGCAGCAAAAAGATACAGTTAATGCTTTAAATGTGTTTCCTGTTCCAGATGGTGATACCGGGACAAACATGTCTCTGACGCTAAATGCGGCAGTCAAGGAGTTAGACAGGGCAAGTGACGCTGAAATAGGGTCGCTCACCAAATTTCTGGCCCGGGGTTCTCTCATGGGGGCCAGGGGCAACAGCGGTGTGATCTTGTCTCAATTCTTCCGGGGTTTTGCCGATGGACTGGCAGAGGTGAAAGCTGAGGCGACAGGTGAAGATCTGGCCCGGGCCTTTGTGTCTGCCTCCCAGACCACCTATCGGGCTGTAATGAAACCGGTGGAAGGCACTATGCTCACCGTTGCCCGTGTTGCTTCTGAAGCGGCCGAAGAGGCAGCAGAGGAGGGCAAGGACGCCGCTGGCGTAATTAGGGCTGCTTTGCTCGGCGCGCAGCAGGCCTTAGCCGATACTCCCAACCTGCTCCCGGTCTTAAAGGAGGCTGGCGTGGTAGATGCGGGCGGTCAAGGACTTCTTTGCATTTTTGAAGGCTTTTGGGCAGGATTGACTACCGCACCTGAGGAACTGGAAGTTCTCCTGGCGGAACAGTTGGAAGTTTCAACGAAACCTGTTGAGGCTGTCCAGATCCAAGGGGAAGTGCTGGTCAATAAATACTGCACGGAGTTTATCATCCTCGGAGAAGGTATTGACACAGAGAAGGTCCGCACAGAGCTGGAAAGCCAAGGTGACTCTGTGATTGTGGTCGGCGATGAGCATGTGACGAAAGTGCACATCCACACTGCCTACCCAGGGCAAATTTTACAGTACTGCGGAGAGCTGGGCAATCTAACAGAGATTGCCATTGACAACATGATGCTGCAGAACCAGGAGTTTGCCAGCCATAAAGAAAACCATCGTTTGGATTACTCTGCCAACGTGGACAATGTTGTGGGCTTTCCACAAGCAGCTGTACAGTCCAATGAGGCAACAGAAGTCGGCGTTGTGGCGGTTGTGGCCGGCGAGGGGCTGGCTGAGATTTTCCGCAGCCTAGGCGTGGACTACGTTGTCACCGGCGGTCAAACGATGAATCCAAGTACGGAAGATTTGGTGACGGCTGTCAACAGCGTGAATGCAAAATCCGTAATCATTCTTCCGAATAATAAGAATGTAATTTTCGCAGCGCAGCAGGTCAAAGAACTTGTGGAAAAAGAGGTCGGGGTTGTGCCGACGCGCTCTGCTCCCCAAGGCATTAGTGCCATGATGTATTTTGTGCAGGACGATCCCCTGGAGGATAATGTTGCTGCCATGGAAAGCAGCCTCAGCGAAGTGAAAACCGGTGAAATCACCTACGCGGTGCGTTCGACTGTGGCTGGCGATTTACAGATCGAAGAACGTGATATCATTGGCCTGGCAGAAGGCAAGATTGCTGTGGTAGGATCTAACCCCAACGACGTTGCCTGTGATCTCTTGGACTCCATGGTAGACGAAGATTCCACAGTGATCAGTGTTTACTACGGAGAAGATCAGGAAGCTGAACAGGCTGAACTTTTAGGCGAAGCGCTGAATGAAAAGTACCCCGATTGCGAAGTGGAGGTCTATGCCGGCGGTCAGCCATTATATTACTATATTGTCTCAGTAGAATAAGGGAGGGGAAATATAATGGGAAAAATCCATGTTGTGACCGATAGCGGATCAGATCTGTCCATGGAGGTTCGACAGCGCCTGGCGATAAATGTAGTGCCTTTGACAGTTCAGTTTGGTTCAGATATTTATAAAGATGGGGAAGAGATTTCTGTCTCTGAATTTTATGCTAAGCTGAAGGCTGAAAGCGAGATGCCCAGCACCTGTCAGCCGTCGCCCGCCGATTTTGTCGCCATGTATGAAGCAATTGCCCAGCCTGGGGACACCATCATCTCTGTTCATTTAAGCAGCAAGATGAGCGGGACTTACCAATCGGCTGTTCTGGCCAGCACCATGCTTGACTCGGATATTCAAGTTAAGGTGGTCGACAGCAAGTCTGCGTCGATGGGCCTGGGACTTGTGGCAGCCACTGCGGCCCAGGGTGTGCAGGCTGGAAAGGATCTGGATGAGATTCTCGCCGATGTGCAGCAAGCAGTCGATCAGCTCCAGGTCTACTTCGTCGTGGACACTTTGGAGTATTTGAAGAAGAACGGCCGGATTGGGCTGGCTTCGGCTCTGGTAGGCACTATGCTCAATATTAAGCCTATCCTCACCTTAGTTGATGGGGAAGTGGCCCCCTTTGAGAAGATTCGGGGCAAGGCTAAGGCGCTGAAACGGGTGCGTGAACTTGTGAATCAGTTCAAGGAGAAATTTCCTGACAAAAGCGTACGAGCGGCCCTCAGCCATGCTGTAAGCCCGGATGAGGCTGCTCAGATTCAGGAGGCCCTGGCCAAGATTCTGCCTGTAGATGGTGAAGTGTTAATGGGTGAAATTGGACCGACAATTGGTGTTCACACAGGTCCCGGTGTTGTTGCCCTCTTCCTTTATGCTGTCTGAGAGAGCCTGCCTGACGTGGGCGGCGACCCTTATCCCTGAGCAATCTGCAGGATAAGGGTCTTTTTGTAGAATGGGGTGGTTTAGTGGTGCAAAGTATGCTGGATGCTCCGGTTACAGTGCTTCCCGGCATTGGAGAGAAGCGTGCCCAAACCATTAGGGCCCTAGGATTAGAAACAGTGCGTGATGTTTTGTTCAGTTATCCCAGGGATTATAAGGACTTTCAGAAAACGGCAGCACCGGAGCAGGTTAAAATTGATACGCCGCAGCTGACCTTTGGGCAGCTCACAAACCTGACCGAGCGCCGCATTTCCAGGGGGCGCCGCATAATCCAGGGCCAGCTCGGACAGTCACTCCGGCTAACCTGGTTTGTTTATCACAAAGGGCATGGTTCAAGCTACCTTTATCGCAAGTTAGAAAGGGCCGGGCGCCTGTGGGTCTATGGCGTGCCCAGACCCGGACTTTTCGGTCCGGAGATGAGCTCCCCGGAGGTTTTTTTACGCGCCCCCAAATATCCTTTGCTGCCGGTCTATCCCTTGGCGGCAGGGATTTCCAATGATCAGCGCCTGCGCTGGGCGGAGACGGCCTTGAAGCATCTGGAATTTCTGCCCGAATGCCTGCCTGAAGCAGTCAGGGGCACCCGTCTAGGCCGCAGGGAAGCGATCAGAGAGATTCACTTTCCCAGGGACTGGACGAGCTATGAACGGGCCCGGGAGCGCTTGGTCTTCGAAGAGTTCTTCCTCTTTCTCCTAGGACTGCAGAGGGGAAAAAGGCATGCAGACGGCATTGCCCATCAGTCAGACGGCGAGCTTGTGAAACGCTATTTTGCCAATCTCCCCTTTACACTAACTAAAGGGCAAAGGGAAGCCATCGAACAAGTGGCCCTGGACATGGAAGCACGGCGCCCGATGCGCCGTTTAATTCAGGGCGACGTTGGTTCAGGCAAGACAGTTGTTGCTGAATACGCTGCTGTTAAGGCCGCGGCCAGCTTTGGCCAGGTGGCCATGATGGTTCCCACCGAGGTGCTGGCTAGGCAAATGGTGCAGCGGCTAAAAAACTCCCTGGAGCCTTTAGGTCTTGCTGTGGAGCTTTTGATTGGGAACATGAAGGCCAAGGAACAGGCCAGGGTGAGGGCTGCTTTGGAAAGCGGCGACTGTAACGTGGTTGTGGGCACCCATGCCCTGATTACCGAAAAGGTGAACTTCCGCCACTTGACCCTGGCCATTGTCGATGAGCAGCACCGGTTTGGTGTACGCCAGCGTTCGGCCCTCTTGGGTAAGGGTAATGCGGATCTGTTGGTGATGAGCGCAACCCCAATACCCCGCTCCTTGGCCCTGACGATGTATGCTGATCTGGATACTACTGAAATTCGGGATCTGCCCGCGGGACGGACGCCTATAGATACGCGCCTGGTTGATCCGGTCCGGCGCGATGAAGTCTACCGCTATGTAGTCACCAGGGTGCGCCAGGGGGAGCAGGCCTATGTTGTCTTTCCTTTGGTTGAGGAATCTGAGCACATGGACCTCAAAGCAGCCACTCAGGAAATGGTTGACCTGCAGAGAGGCCCCCTGGCAAAGGTGCGGGTGGGCCTTATTCATGGACAGATGGGCAAAGAGAAGGACGAAGTCTTCGCGGCCTTTGCTGCCGGAGAAATCGACGTGCTCCTGGCCACTACCGTAATTGAAGTAGGCATGGATGTGCCCAATGCAACTGTGATGGTGATTGAAAACGCAGAGCGCTTTGGCTTAGCACAGCTGCATCAGCTCCGGGGCCGCGTAGGACGGGGCAGCAAACCTGGAATCTGCTTTTTGCTCGCTTATAATCTCTCACCCCACAGCAGGGAGAGGCTTGAGGTTGTACGGCGGTCTAATGACGGATTTTTCATTGCTGAGGAAGATCTGCGCCTTAGGGGACCAGGAGATTTGCTTGGGGTTCGCCAGTGGGGACAGCCCTTCTTCCGCTTGGCAGATCTGGAGGAAGACACGGAGATCTTGCAGCAGGCCGCGGGCCAAGTGGAGAAGCTTCTTATCCAGGATCCAACCTTAGCATCATATCCCGAGTTAGCAGGCGAGCTTGAGCGCGTGGCCTGGTGAGGAGGTTTTAGTGTTGCGCATTATTGCAGGAAAAGCAAAGGGAACCAGAATTGCCAGTGTGCAGGGCCTGGCCACCAGGCCGACAGGGGATCGCGTCAAGGAGGCTCTTTTCAATATTTTAGGGCCTGCAGTCAAAGGCAGCCTTTTCCTTGATCTGTATGCCGGCAGCGGTTCGATTGGTTTGGAAGCCCTCAGCAGGGGTGCAGGCGATGTGGTGTGGGTCGATGCCAGCCGGGCCTGTACAGCCCAGATTAGGGCCAATCTGGAGAAGGCAAGGCTGAGCGGTGGGACAGTTTACACCAATGATGTCTTCCGGGCCCTGGCGCAGCTTGAAAGGGGAGGCCGGCAGTTTGATTTCGTATTCTTAGACCCCCCCTATGAACAGGGACTGGTGAAAAAAACACTGGAACATCCGGCTCTTTTAGGAGTATTGAAAAATGACGGAATTATCATTGCCGAGGCCAGTAAAAAAGAGGAAGCACCTAGGGGTATGTCGAAACTTTGCCTTAAGCGCGAGGAGCGCTATGGAGACACTCAACTACTTTTTTATGACATGAGGGGGAGTTAGCGTGAGAATTGGGGTTTGCCCAGGGACATTTGACCCCGTTACATATGGGCACCTAGACATTATTAAACGAGGCAGCACACTTTTTGACCATATGTATGTAGCAGTTTTGCACAACCCCCACAAAGTACCGCTGTTCAGCGTGGAAGAGCGGGCTGAAATGCTTAGGGAAGAAGTTAAGGGAATAGAAAATGTGAGTATAGAGACTTTTAGCGGTCTTTCGGTTGATTACGCCAAGCAGAAAAATGCCGTGGCCATAGTTCGCGGTTTGAGGGCTGTAACCGATTTTGAGTTCGAGTTTAAACTTGCCGCCATGAATCGCAATCTGGACAGCAGCATCGAGACGGTATTCATGATGACCAGCAGCAAGTACTCGTTTATTAGCTCTTCCGCTGTGAAGGAGGTTGCCGAATTTGGCGGCAACGTGTCAAAATGGGTGAGCCCCCGGGTTGCTGCGCTGTTAGATGACAAATTTAGAAGTAGGGAGAGGTAACTGTGAACCGAGTGAATCTTCTGGTCTTAATTGACCAATTGGAAGCACTAGTGGAGAAGGCACCTGAAGTTCCTTTAGTTGGCAGGGTTCTCGTTGACGCTGATGAGCTCTTTGACTTGCTAGACATTATCCGAGCGGCCATCCCTGAAGAGGTAAAGCGGGCAGAGGTAGTTTCCTCTGAGAAGGACAAGCTGATTGCCGATGGTCAGGAGCAGGCGAAACGGATTATTGCCAAGGCCGAAGAGTACGCGCAGAAGCTGGTGGCCAGCAGTGAGATTTATCGCCAGGCGGAGGCCGAAAGTAAGCTGCTCCTGGAGGAAACTAAGCGTCAGGCTGCCGAAATCGAGCGGGGTTCAAAGGAGTACGCACAGCAGATTCTCTCCGACTTAAGCGAGGCTTTGACTAAGACCCTGCAGGTTGTGGATGCCGGTATCAATGAGCTTGCAGCGGAAGATTAGGTGCGGGGCCGAAAAGAGATGTAGATCATCCGTTTCAGGAGCCAGACCACGCTTAGAATAATCACAAGAATTAAGAGAAAACTAGTGGCCAGGCGTGCTGAGGCTAGAAAGCGCACGGCAAAACTTCCATTCAGATACTCNCTNGTGCTGACAGCCGGCAGCGCATGCTTGAATGATGCGGGAACGAAACTGATCGGTCCTAATAACAGGGCGGTAAAAATGCCGGAGAAGAGTCCGTGCAAGATGCGGGCATAGAGAAAGGGCTTGAAGCGCACATTACTTCCTGAGAGCATTGTGGCCGCCTGCATCTGGACTGAGAGTCCGCTCCAGCCAATGATTAGGCTGGCAATGGAGGCCTTGGCGCCCAAGGATGCCACGCTCTGGCTGGCGGTTTGGGCACCGAGGGTGGTCTCAAAGAAACCATGGAGCAGAGCGTCTGCTAGAGAGGCGTCAAAGCCAATCAGATGCAAAAGACCGCCTATGACTGTCTTAACCGGACTTAGAATGCCGGCGGCGCTAATTACCTGCACCAGGACGGAAAAGAACATAATGCAGCCGCCGATAAAGAGCATGGACTGCACAGTCTCCCGGACTGCATCGCTGAAGACCCGGCCGAAAGGACGTCCGTCACTGCGGCGGGCTTTATCCAGAGCCTTGACAGCCTGCCCCAGGTATGAGCCTTCTCTTTTTATTTTTGGGCTCTCGGGGCCTTTATGCAGACGCAGGCAAAATCCTACGCAGAGGGCTCCCAGCCAATGCGCGATCAGCAAGGTGACTCCTAGTTCCTGTTGGCCGAACATGCCGAGGCCTACTGCCCCGATCAAAAAGAGGGGACCTGCGGTGGTGGCAAATCCAGCCAGCCGCTCGGCCTCGACTTGGGTCAGGGATTTGTTGCGGGCAAGCTCCCCTGTAATTTTCGCTCCTAAGGGATATCCAGCCGTAATGCCCATGGCTACCGCAAAGCCCCCTACGCCGGGAAGTCTAAATAAGGGGCGCATAACAGGTTCTAAAAGTGAGCCGATAAAGTGCACTACCCCAAGTCCCATGAGCAGCTCTGCCATAATAAAGAAGGGCAGCAGGGTAGGCAGGACGATTTCAAACCAGAGTTTTAGGCCTTCCAGCGAGGCCAGGAAAGCTGTCTCGGGGAAGACTACTGTCATGGCAGCGACGAGAAAGACGATTATCGCCAAAATTCGACTTCGAGTCACAGTTCACACACCCTTTACTGTCCTTATGCTAATTCATACTAATCCGAGTTAATCTTTATGACTGTCCCCTGTGGCAGTTGACAGCGTGAGGGAATCTTTGTATAATCTATGAGGTGATTTAGATGCGTCTCAACATAAGTTCGATCATGGGTCGCAAGGGAGCTTGTTTGGAAGTGAGCAAAGAACTCCCAGCCAGTTTTAGAGAGGCGGCAGGTCCCATTGTATGTAACCTGAAAGTGACCAACACTGGCGACGGATACCTGGTGACAGGGGTGTTGTCGGTGGAGGCAGAACTTCTGTGCAGCCGATGTCTAAAACCCATGCAAACGACGATTGAGACATCCATTGCAGAAGAGTTTTCGACCCATCCTTTAGAGGAGGAAGATCCTCTCTGGGATGATGACCTTCTAGTGGAAGGGCATGAAATCGACTTAACCAGCCTGATTGAAGAGTCTGTATTAGTGAACATCCCGATGAAACCGGTGTGCCGGGAGGATTGCCCCGGGTTGTGTCCGGGCTGTGGAACCCTCTTATCGGAAGGCACTTGCGAGTGCCCCGATCCTAATATTGACATTCGATTGGCACCTTTAAGCAAACTGCTACAACAAGTGTCGGAAACGACCACGCCAGAGAGGAGGAAAGACCATGGCAGTTCCAAAGAGAAGACATTCAAAAGCAAGAGTTAACAAGCGCAGAGCCAACTGGCATCGTATGGAAGCCGTTGCAGCTAATATTTGTCCTAATTGTCGTGAACCAAAATTGCCTCATCGAGTATGCCTCAGCTGTGGCACATACAAAGGACGTCAAGTTGTGACGATTAAAGAAGCTGAATAATTTGGAGAAGGTGTCCTGGAAAGGGCATCTTTTTTTTGGAGATTTTTCTTTACTTTACTGTTCAGATGCACTATACTCAAGATAGTTCACTTATAACCTGGTACTAATACTTGGCGATAAGGAGGCGGCTTGATGAAACCTAAACTGGACCGCAAAGAGCGGCGCAAGGCTCTGCAGGATTTGTTGCGGGAAGATCCGTTTTTAACCGATTGGCAGTTAGCGGACGAACTGCAGGTGAGTGTAGCCACTATTCGCCTGGACAGGATGGCCTTGGATATTCCTGAACTGCGGGAAAGGGCACGGCAGATCGCTTCCCGCACCTACTCTGAGGTTCGTGCCCTCAGCGGTGAAGAAGTCATAGGCGAGTTGGTTGAGCTGAACTTAGGGCGCAATGCCACATCTGTTCTGATGGTTACAGATGAGATGGTTTTTGCCCGCAATCAGATCATGCGCGGACACTTCCTCTTTGCCCAGGGGAACTCTATGGCTGTAGCTTTGGTCGACTCCGAAGTAGTGTTAACCAAGACGGCTGAAGTCAGGTTTTATCAAACAGTCCACCTTGGAGAGCGGGTCGTGGCTAAAGCCAATGTCACCTCAGTCCAAGGCAATCGCTATCAAGTCAGTGTGAGCAGCTTTGTCCATGATGAAATCGTGTTTCGCGGTGAGTTTGTTGTGGTCGATGTGAGTGAAAAAGGGGGAGTGGGCCGTGATTAAAATTGCAGTAGATGCCTTTGGAGGGGATTATGCTCCGGAGCAGATTGTGAAGGGTGCCCTCCAGGCTGCAGAGCAGGACGGGATCAGGGTGATTCTGACCGGAAATGAAACGAGATTGAAATCACTGATAAACGGGAAACCTGGAAGTGATCTGATTGAAATCGTGCATGCTCCTGAAGTGATCCAAATGGATGAAGCGGCAGAAGCGGTGCGCAGCAAACCTAACTCTTCACTGGTTCAGGCCGCCCGCCTGGTCAAGGAAGGGGCCGCCGGCGCCCTGGTCAGCGCAGGAAGTACAGGAGCCACAATGGCTGCTGGAGTACTTACCATTCGCCGCATTAAGGGAGTGGAACGGCCGGCCATTACAAGTTTAATGCCTACCCGTACCGGTGTAGCTTTGATCGTAGACGTAGGCGCCAATGTGGACTGCAAACCAAGTCAGCTGGTCCAGTTCGCCCAGATGGGATCTATTTATGCGGAGAATGTGCTCCGCATTCATCGGCCCAGGGTGGGACTTTTAAACATCGGACACGAGCCCAGCAAGGGCAACAGCCTGGTGAAGGAAGTCTACACAATGCTGCAGGATGCTTCATTGAACTTCGTGGGTAATATTGAAGGCCGGGATATTTCTGCCGGACATTGTGATGTAGTGGTCTGTGACGGTTTCGTAGGAAATGTTGTGCTCAAGTTTGCTGAAGGCTTGGCAGACGCCCTCTTTGGCATGATGAAAGAGGAGTTCACCAGTTCTCTGTCGACGAAAATGGGTGCACTCTTGCTCAAGCCTGGCCTGCGGGAGATTAAGAAAAAAGTGGATTATACGGAGTATGGCGGAGCGCCGCTTTTGGGCGTCAATGGTGTAGTGATTATTGCCCATGGTGGCTCGAATGCTAAAGCAATTTACAACGCTATTCGGGTTGCCAAAGAGGGCGTCCAGCAAAATATCGTGCAAGGGATTGCGGAGAGGATGGCAACATAGGTGACGCATATTGGCATTCTGGGAACAGGCTTGGCCGTTCCCAAGCGGGTATTAACCAATGCCGAACTGGAAACAATGGTTGATACTTCTGATGAATGGATTGTTTCTCGAACCGGGATTAAGGAACGGAGAGTTGCTGAGGAAGGTACAGCATCCTCCCACTTTGCCTATGAGGCTGCGGTCAAGGCCCTGGATGGGGCAGGACTTAACCCAGAGGAAATAGATCTGATTATTTGCGCGACTGTTACTCCAGACATGGCCTTTCCAGCAACTGCCTGCCTGCTCCAGGACCGGCTCGGCATCGGCAGGATTCCTGCTTTTGATCTTTCTGCCGGCTGCAGCGGATTTGGCTATGCCCTCACTGTCGCCGCCAGCATGCTGCGGAGCGGCCCCTACAAGAAAGCCCTTGTCGTCGGGGTGGATTTGCTGAGCCGCATCACTGATTATGAAGATCGTGCCACCTGCGTACTCTTCGGAGACGGTGCCGGGGCGGCAGTCTTAGGATCAGTTCCAGCAGGATTTGGAATTTTAGCCTCCGAGCTCGGTGCAGACGGCGCCAGCGGCGCTGCACTCCAGATGCCTGCCGGAGGGTCGCTGAAGCCCGCCTCCTTGGCTACTGTAGAGAGCCGTGAACACTACATCAAAATGCAGGGCAGTGATGTGTTCAAATTTGCTGTCCGAATCATGGATGAGGCGGCCAGGCACGTGGTCAGGAGTGCAGGATTGAATTTAGAAGAGGTAGACTGGATTGTACCTCACCAAGCGAATGTGCGCATTATTAAGGCCGCTGCGGACCGCTTGGGTATTCCTGAAGAAAAGTTCTTTGTCAACGTAGACCGCTACGGCAACACTTCGGCAGCCAGCATCGGCTTGGCCTTAGATGAACTGGCCAGTTCGGGTCAGCTCAAGCATGGCGATTATGTGGTACTCGTTGGATTTGGTGCAGGACTGACCTGGTCGGCACTCCTTTTAAGATGGTGGGCAGGGGGAAGTACAAGTGGGTAAGATGCAAAGTGCCGCAGCTGCGGCCTTCCCCGGACAGGGTATCCAAAAACCGGGCATGGCGAAAGAAGTTTATGCTACTTCGGCCTGGCGCTTTTTTGAGGAAGCGGGGAAGGTCTTAGATTATGACTTGGGCAGGCTCTGTCTGGAAGGGCCGGAGGAGCAGCTAAACGACACCTCTTATGCCCAGGTTGCCATCTTTGTCACCTGCTATTCCCTATGGGATTTGGCGAAAGGACACTTTGCACCGAAGGTTTTCTTAGGCCACAGTTTGGGCGAAATTACAGCCCTCGGGGCGGCCGGCGCCTTTGACTTTGCAGAGGGGGTGCAGCTGACTCAGGCCAGGGGGGAGCTGATGGCCAAGGCGCCAAAAGGCGGCATGGCAGCTGTCCTTGGCTTGAAGGCCGAGCACGTACATGAACTTTGCGCTAAGGCCGGCCAGACCGGATATGTGCAGGTGGCCAACGAAAACTCTCCAGTCCAGACAGTGGTCAGCGGAGATGAGGCAGGATTGGAAGCCCTCTCCCAGCTCGCCCAGGAGCAGGGGGCCAAAAGAGTAGTTCGCCTTAATGTTTCCGGCCCGTTTCACTCCAGGCTAATGGAACCGGTGGCCAGGGAGTTTGCTGAGGTGGTAGAGAATCTCAGCTTGAAGCGCTGTCACACTCCTGTCTTAAGCAATGACGGCGAGACACTGCTTACAGAAATCAGCGACATTAAACGTAAGCTGATCGAGCAAGTTACAGGACCAGTGCGCTTTACAGGCCAGGTGCGAAGGCTTAGGTCACTTGGGATCAATGAATTTGTCGAGGTAAGTCCGTCCAACTTATTGATTCCTTTAGCCCGGAGAGTGGATCCCGAACTTCAGTTTACTCTTGTCAGCGAGGGAGGTATAATGTAGCATGAATATGGTTGGAAAAGTGGCCCTTGTCACAGGGGCAACCCGGGGTATCGGTCAGGCAATTGCACACCGCCTGAAGGATGCCGGCGCAGAACTGGTTGTCACAGGCCGTGATGAAATCCTGCTTCAGGCCTGGCGTGATCAGGGCGTGCTGGCTCTGGCAGCGGACGTGACAGATGTTCACCAGGTAGAGGCCCTTATTCAGACAATCATCGATCGCTGCGGCCAGATTGACGTTTTAGTCAACAATGCCGGGATGACCAAAGACGGCCTGATGATCAGGATGAGCGATGCCGACTGGCAAAGAGTAATTGACACAAACCTGACGGNAGCGTTCAATGTTTGCCGGGCAGCGGTCCGATCTATGCTCAAGAGGCGGCAAGGGAAGATAGTCAATATTTCGTCTGTCATCGGAGTTGTGGGCAATGCAGGACAAACCAACTATGCTGCTTCCAAGGCTGGGGTAATTGGTTTTAGCAAGGCGCTGGCCAAAGAAGTGGCTAGCCGCAATATCCTGGTTAATGTTGTAGCCCCAGGTTATATTGACACTGAGATGACCCAGGCCCTCACNGAGGAACAGAGGGTTGAGATTCTGNGCAGGATTCCTCTGGGCCGAACTGGCCAAGGGGAAGATGTGGCCGCACTGGTGCACTTTTTGGTGTCGGAAGAAAACAAGTATATTACCGGTCAAACTATCCATTGTGATGGTGGCTTAGTAATATAAACAGGATTACCATANGAGGGAGGTGACATGGCATGGGCGACTTTGACGAGAAAATCTTTGAAAAGGTCAANACCATCGTTGTGGAGCAATTAGGTATTAGCTATGGGGAAGTGACTCCTGACTCCTCTTTTGTGGAGGATTTAGGCGCAGATTCCCTCGATGTAGTGGAACTTGTGATGGCTCTCGAAGAGGAATTTGACCTGAGAATCAGCGATGAAGAAGCTGTAAAAATCGCCACTGTACGTGATGCGGTGGAATATATAACAGAGCAATTGTAAGAACGTAGGTCCCAAAGTGGATGCTTTGGGACCGCTTTCATCTAGGGAGGCCGTTATGAATCGCGTAGTGGTCACAGGAATTGGAATCATATCTCCGCTCGGAGACAAAGATAAATTATGGCAAGGGTTGTTGACAGGGGTTTCAGGCATAGGCCGCATCACACGTTTTGACCCTTCTGATTTGGCTGTTCAGATCGGGGGAGAAGTGCGCGGCTTTGATCCGACAGACTACATGGACCGCAAAGAGGCGAGAAGAATGGATCGCTTTGCACAGTTTGCGGTGGCTGCGGCTAAAATGAGCCTCGAGGATGCCCAAATTGAGCTGCCCTTTGCAGATCCGAACCGTGTGGGTGTTCTGGTAGGTTCCGGGATCGGCGGTATTGAGACGCTGCAGGAACAGAGCAGAGTGCTGATTGAAAAGGGCGCCGACCGAGTGAGCCCCTTTTTTGTTCCTATGATGATTCCGGATATGGCCAGCGGGCAAATTGCTATCCAGACCGGAGCCAAGGGCATTAACTCCTGTACAGTTACGGCCTGTGCTACTGGCACCCACTCCATAGGAGATGCTTTTCGCATTGTAACCAGGGGCCAGGCAGATGTGATGCTGGCAGGGGGAGCAGAGGCCGCGCTCTGTCCTTTGGGCTTGGCCGGGTTTATCACCGCCAAGGCCCTCTCAACCAGAAATGAGCAGCCTGAGCAAGCATCACGCCCCTTTGACAAGGGCCGGGATGGCTTTGTGATGGGTGAAGGTGCGGGGGTGCTCGTACTGGAAAGCTTGGAGCATGCCCTCAGGCGAGGTGCCCGAATTTATGGCGAAATTGTGGGCTATGGAGCAAGCGGAGATGCCTATCATATCACTAGTCCTGCCCCTGAAGGGGAGGGGGCCCAGCGGGCGATGGCGGAAGCGTTGGCCGATGGAGGCCTCAAGCCGGCCGATGTAGATTATATCAATGCCCACGGCACTTCGACCAAGTACAATGATCTTTATGAAACGCTGGCGATCAAGCATGTCTTCGGTGAGCATGCCTATAAACTTGCTGTTAGTTCCACAAAGTCATTGACAGGCCATATGCTCGGAGCAGCAGGGGCGGTTGAGGCAGCCGTCTGCCTTCTGGCCCTTTCTGAACAGGTGATACCCGGAACTTACAATTATGAAGAAGCAGACCCTGATTGTGATTTGGACTATGTACCCAATCAATCCAGGCCGGGACAGTTTAGGACAGCCCTGTCGAACTCCTTTGGCTTTGGCGGGCATAATGCCGCATTGGCTCTCAGAAGGTGGGAAGGATAATGGGGAATCAGTACGGAGACTTAGACCGCCTGCAGCAGAATCTCGGCTATGCTTTCCGCGATCTTGACTACTTGCAGCTGGCTTTGACCCATCGTTCCTTAGGACATCAGCCCCAGAACAACAATGAACGTCTTGAGTTCTTGGGCGACGCTGTCCTGCAGCTGACTGTAAGCACCTACCTCTACCGCAAGCATCCTAAGCTGCCCGAGGGCGAGCTGGCGAAAATCCGTTCGCTTCTGGTGCGGGAGTCTACTTTAGCGGAAATAGCACGGGAACTGGAGCTTAATCATTTTCTCCTGGTAGGTAAAGGAGAGCAGCGTTCCCAGGCGCAAGAGCGGGATTCGCTGCTGTGCGATGTGCTGGAAGCAGTCTACGGAGCAGTTTATCTCGATGGGGGTTTTGCTGAGGCCGAGCGCGTGATCTTGCGCCATCTTCCCGACTGGGATGGGCAGCAAATTGCGTTGATCGATGCCAAATCCACACTGCAGGAACATTATCAGCAGATCGCGAAAAAACCGCCTGTCTACACCCTTGTGCAGGAACAGGGGCCCGATCATGACAAAAGTTTCGTAGTGGAAGTCTGGTTTGAAGAACAGTATTTAGGCCGGGGAACAGGCCGCAGCAAGAAAGAAGCAGAACAGGAGGCAGCCCGGGCCGCCCTAGGCAGACTGGGGATTCAGGGGGAAAAGGAGCGCTGCTGATAGATTATAGTTCCGGCACCAATCAGGCTCGCACCGTGGGCCTTGAGGGTCACGGGATCAACAATCTGTTTGTTAATCACCTTGCCGATTGCGAATTCGCTGTCGCTTTGCAGAAGCGCCCAGGAACCCTCTGGGAAAGAGCTCCGTTTTGCAGTTGAGATGATCAGAATGTCATCTGGCAGAAACCAGGGACTGTATCTGTCAGTGCCTACACGTATGGCAAATAAACCTCTTGGCCGGGGATGGCTATGTACATAGTGCCATTCCTGCCCGGGGGTTTTTTGTTTGGGATCCCACTCAAAGCAGGGCAGTCGCACCACAAAGCGCCGCTTTCCCCCTAGCTCAAAGGAGGGTGGGCTAGGCTCTGCCTCTTCGTGGCCCAGGACCATCCGTTTAAACTCTTTAATACCGCTGATATTGCTTTTGTCGAGCCAGTAATAGACAGATTTGCTGTCCGCGAACTTCAGTTCCTGGGCAATCCGCCTGACCGTAATGCTGGGATCACGTTTTATGAGTGCTGCGATTTGTTCTAAGTAGTTTGTGTCTGACAAGTCAAGTCCCATCCTCCCAGTCCAATCTCTACCAGGAACATTCAGTTGGAAAAAGCAAAAAACCTTTACATAAACTATGGTCGAAAGTGTCCAATAGCTGGGCTGGTTTGTGTAAAATACATAAATTATGGTAATCAACTAACTTCAAAAGCTTCTTTACTCAAACCTACTCCCTAGGAATAGTAATTTGACCCAAGCATATACATGGACTAGACGGCATGGACTACATGGGGAGGAGGCTTATGCTATGAAGGACAATCAGACCATTGATCTGGAGTTGATTGCGAAGCTGAGAAGGGGCGATGAGGGAGCCAGGGACAGCCTGGTCCTGAAGTATATTCCCATGGTTAAGTACATTATCAAAAACTACTATTCATCTTTCCTAGACTTCGAAGACTTGCTGCAGGAGGGGCTGATCGGTTTGCTCAGCGCCATGGAAGAATACAAGCCGGATGAATATGATGTGAAATTCAGCTCTTTTGCCTACATCTGCATTGTGCGGCGCATTTACAATGTAATTAAACTAACCAGCGGCAACAAGCATCGCCTGCTGAATGAGTCCACTTCCCTGCAGAATCCGGTGGGCTCAGACGATACCCGTTCGGTGATGGATCTGGTGGCCGCGGGAGTCCCCGAATTTGATCCTGAAAGGGCATTGGAGGAAAAGTATGTCAGAGAGACGATCGGCCAAGTGCTCCGCAATCACCTTTCCATTTTGGAATACGCGGTCATTATCAGGCTGTTGGAAGGATATTCGGCCAGGGAAATTGAGGAAGAGATGGGTGTGGGCCTGAAGGTGATTGATAATGCCAGAACCAGAGTAAAAAGTAAGCTAAGGCGTCTCCTTGATGAGCATGGATCCCTGTTAAGTCCCCAGGTTCCCACGGAAGTTCGCAGGCGTGAAGACTTGTATTTGAATCTTCCCAGGGTTTAAGCGGGACGGAGGTTACGGTTCTTTTTTTCGCCAAGGTGTGGTACAATAAGCAGGGTAAGTACTAGTTTTGGAGGAATACTATGCGGCTCAAGCGCCTGGAAATACAAGGATTTAAATCTTTTGCGCGCCCTGTCTGTCTGGAATTCGGTCCGGGCATCACCGCCATTGTGGGACCGAACGGGAGCGGCAAAAGCAATATTTCTGATGCCTTGCGCTGGGTGATGGGTGAACAAAGCGCCAAGAGCTTGCGTGGCTATAAAATGGAGGATNTCATTTTTGCCGGTTCAGAAGGAAAAAGNCCGCTGGGCATGGCGGAAGTTCAGCTGACCTTGGAAAACTCAGATGGATTCCTCCCTCTNGACTACGCAGAAGTAACCATTACGAGGCGTGTCTATCGCTCCGGTGAGAGCGAATTTTTGATCAATAAGCAACCCTGCCGCCTGCGGGACATTCACGACCTCTTTACCGATACAGGCCTCGGTCGTGAAGGCTATTCGATTATTGGACAAGGTCAAGTAGATGCTGTACTGAGCGTCCGTTCTGAAGACCGCAGGATCTTACTGGAGGAAACTGCCGGGATTGTCAAATATCGGCAGCGTAAGGAGCAGGCTTTGCGTAAGCTAGATGAAACCAGTGTTGACCTGCTGAGGGTGACAGATATTCTCCATGAGTTAGAAAACCAGCTGGACCCCTTAGAGGAACAGGCCAAACAGGCCCGCCGCTATTTAGACTTGGCAGAACGCCTCAAGACAGCTGAATTGGATTACTACCATCACCAATGGCAGCGCCTGGAGGAGAAACTGGCTAAGAATAAAGAGACCGTCCAAAGCCTGCAAGCCGAGTATGAGAAGTATAATACGCAAATAAGCGATGCGGAAGCAGAGAAGGAAAGGCTTGATCGGGAAGCTGCCTCCCTTGAGGAACAGCTGGAGCTGATTCAGCAGGAATCTGCCGATCTAAGAGAAGCTTTTAATCAAGGCATACATACAATCGAACTTCACCAAGAACGTTTGCGCAGTCTAGATGCCCGCAGCGAGCAGCTGACGGGCTTAATCCGCGCCAGGGAGGAAGAATTGGAGGCTCTGGCAGGGGAGGNCGGGGGACTGGACCAGGACTTTCAAGAGCTTTTGGAACAGATTACTGCCCAGGAACGGACAGTAGCGGAAGCCCGCCGCAGAGCCCAGGAGCTGCAAGAACAGCATCGGCAAACTCAAAGCAAAGTGAATGTGCTGAAGGATGATTTTTTTGACTTTATGCGGGAGTTGGCCGAACGGCGTAATTTCCAGCGGGGCTTTGCGGAACGGGAAAGCAATCTGCAGGCGCAGATTGCAGCAAATCAAAGGGAGCTGGAACTCTTACAGTCCAAGCTGGCCGAAGCAGCAGAGAAAATGCAGAGGCTCCAGGAGAGTCAAGACAAGCTCGCCATACATCTCCAAGAGCTTGCGGCAAGGGAAGGAGGAATCCAAAGCAGGTTAGACAGTGCAAAAAAACGTCTGGTCCAGGAACAGCAGGAGGCACGTTCCCGCGCAGGGGAGCTGGCCCAGGTCAAGTCACGCCTGAAAACCCTCCAGGAGCTGGAAGAGGGCTATGAGGGCTATGCCCAAGGCGTGAGGCGGATTATGCAGGATAAGCGAATGTCTCGTCTGGCTTTAGGGACAGTGGCAGATGCAGTGATGGTCCCGGCCGGCCTGGAGACCGCCTTTGAAGTTGCACTCGGTTCTAGCTTGCAAAATTTAATCACCAGGGGAGAAGAGGAAGCCAAGACACTGATTGGCTGGCTGAAACAGGTTCGGGGCGGACGGGTAACGATCCTGCCCTTGGCCTCGATGCAGGGCCGGGAGTTTTCTAGGGACGCCAGGGCGCTGCTGAACCGGGAGGGCGTTCTGGGANCTGCTTTAGACCTNTTAGACTTTGACGAACAATATCGTCCGGCACTGGCCTCACTTTTAGGGCGCGTTGTGATCACAGAGGATTTGGATACTGCCCTGGCTCTGAAAAGGGAGCTTCGTCAATTCAGCCGAATAGTCACCAGGGATGGATCAGTTGTCTTTCCTAGCGGAGCGATGACAGGAGGCAGCCTCGCAAGCCGCACTTCGGGTCTGCTTGCCCGGAAGGGGCAGCTTGCGAGGCTGGAAGAAGAGGCCCAAGAACTAGCTGAGCGTCTGCAAGTCCATGAAACAAACGTAGAAGATGCAGTTCAAGCTATAACCGCTCACGAGCAGGAGTTGGCCAAGCTGCAGACAGCGGCTATGGACGCCAGACTTGAAGAGCAAAGAGTCAGGCAGGAACTGGATCAGGTTCTTGCCGAGGAACGCATGCTCAAGGCCGGCCAGGTTCAACTGGAAGAAAAGAATCAGGATCTGGAGGCGATCTTGTGTGACTTGGCGTCTGAAGGCGAAATGGCTGCTGCCCAGGTTACCCAGCTCGAGCAAGAAGAACAGGAGCGCCGGGAGCAGATTAGCCAGGCGGAGGGGCGGCTGGACGAACTGACGGCAGCTGCCGAAGAAACAGCTAGGGAAGAAACGGCCAAGCAAGTCCAGCTGGCAGAGCTTAAGGGTGTGCTGGAGAATCAGCGGATTCTCCTGGCAAATCTGGAGCACAAAAAGTCGTCTGCTCTTCAGGCCAGAAATGAAGCCAGGGCGGAACTGGAGACAATCTCGGAAGAAAAACTNAAAAATGAACAAGCTATAGTGGACGCTGCCGCGGCCAACGAAGANCGGAAGGTTAAGCAGGCTGAACTCGTGACTGTCTTAGGGGAGAAAAAGCAGAAAAGGCAGGAAGTGCAAAAAGAGCAGAGCAGGCTCGGAACAGAACTGATCCAGATCGAAAAGGAACAACTGAAGCGGGAACGTGCTTTGTACAAAAGCGAAGTGGAGCAGGAGCAGTTAGGGCGAGAGCGTGAGCAGATCCTATCAGCCCTTGGGGAGCGGGAGCTTGCTTTAGAAGACATTCTGGCTAGGGAAGTAAGTGTTAAAGAGAGCACTCTCAAGCGCATGATTGGAGAACTGCGCAGTCAGATGCGGGATCTAGGTCCAGTTAACCCTGGGGCGACCGAAGAGTATGAGCGAGTGTTGGAACGGGTCAGGTTTCTCCAGATTCAGCTGGACGATCTCAATGATGCCAGGGAAAGTCTGCAGGATGTGATCAATGAGATGGATAAACTGTGCCGCACCAAGCTCTGGGATGTCTTTAAAAAAGTACAGGTCGAGTTTGGCAGGATCTTCAACCAGCTGTTCTTGGGCGGCAAGGCGGAACTGGTGCTCACAGATCCTGAGTCGATTCTGACCACAGGCATTGAGGTGATGGCCCGGCCGCCTGGCAAGAAACTGCAAAACCTCTTAGTGCTCTCTGGGGGAGAGAGGGCCCTTACTGCCATCGCTCTCCTATTTGCCATTCGCAGGGTGCAGCCCACCCCCTTTTGTGTTCTTGATGAAATTGACGCAGCGCTCGACGAGAGCAATCTTGGGCGCTTTGTGGAATTGATGGAGGACTTTTCCCAGGAAACACAGTTTTTGGTAGTCACCCATAGGCCTCGCACGATGGAGGCTGCTGACACTTTATACGGTGTCACGATGGGTGAAGAAGGCATTTCACAGGTTATATCGGTTGCAATCACGTAAGGAGGCTGGCATAGTGTTTTGGAAGCGGATGTTTGGAGCGGAGAAGAAACAGGAACAGGAGGAAAAAGCGGAACGGGGCTTCTTTCAAAAGCTGGTCAGCGGTTTGGAGAAGACCAAGCAGGGCTTTGTCGATAAGGTAGAACAGATCATGACTGGCCGCAAAGTTGACGAGGAGCTCTTTGAAGAGCTGGAGGAGGCGCTGATCCAAGCGGATTGCGGCGTAGAGACTTCCCTCTTCTTGGTGGATCAGCTCAGGGAGCGGGCGAAAGCAGAAAAGATTACAGAAGCAGAGCAGCTCAAAGCGGTGCTTGTAGAAGAAGTTGTTCAGCTCTTGCAAAAAAATGCGGCTGCGCTGAAGACTCCGGAAGAGAGGCCCTATGTGCTGATGGTCGTCGGGGTGAATGGAGCAGGCAAGACTACCACCATCGCCAAGCTGGCTTACCGCTTCAAGCAGGAGGGAGCAAAAGTTCTCCTGGCTGCAGGGGACACCTTCAGGGCAGGGGCCATCGAACAGCTGGAGGTATGGGCCAACCGCATCGGCGTTGAGCTGATTAAGCACCAGGAAGGGTCAGACCCGGCGGCAGTTGCCTATGATGCTGTCAATGCCGCCAAGGCCAGAAAGACAGATGTACTGATCTTAGATACAGCAGGCCGTCTGCAGACCAAGGTCAATCTCATGAGTGAGCTGGCTAAGGTTCACCGCGTCGTTCAGCGGGAACTGGGTCGTGACTTGGATGAGATTTTGCTTGTCGTGGATGCAACCACCGGTCAAAATGCCCTGTCCCAGGCTAAGATTTTCCAGGAGGCAGTGCCTTTGACGGGAATTGCCCTGACTAAGCTCGATGGAACAGCGAAGGGCGGAATTGTACTGGCCCTGGCCAACGAGCTGGAGCTGGCAGTGAAGTTGGTGGGGGTAGGCGAACAGTATGAGGATCTGCAGGATTTCGAGGCAAACACCTTTGCCGCCGCGCTTTTTGGACGTCAAGAGAAAATGCTTGACAACGACTAAATCACTGGCTATACTATGGTAGTGTAAAGTAAAAATGCTTAACAGGTGGATGTAATGGATAACACACTGCGCATGGCTTTACTGTTTGACTTCTATGGCCCTCTGCTCACCAGGCGTCAGCAGGACGTTTTCGACATGTACTTTCATGAAGACCTGTCACTCGGCGAGGTCGGCGAGGAGCTGGAGGTATCACGACAGGCGGTTCATGACATTTTAAAGCGGACGGGAACCATCCTCGAAGAGCTGGAAAGTAAGCTTGGCTTAGTAGAAAAGCACACTAGGCGGCAAGAGTTATACCAAGAGCTGCTTGAACTCGTCGAGTTGTGCCGCCGGGACAGCGAGAACTGCCAGATCCATTTAGCTGCCATGGAAGAGAAGCTGCTTAAGGCGCAACAAACCAGTTAGGAGGGAGTATATGGCTTTTCAAAACTTATCAGCCCGCCTGCAGGATACGATGCGCAAATTACGGGGTAAAGGCAGACTTAGCGAAAAAGATGTCGATGAGATTCTGCGGGAAATACGCTTAGCCCTTCTGGAGGCTGACGTTAACTATAAAGTGGTGAAAGATTTTGTTGCCCATGTGAAGGAAAGGGCAACCGGCCAGGAAGTGCTCAAGAGTCTCACCCCCGGGCAGCAGGTTGTTCGTATTGTAAACGAAGAGTTGACGCAGCTCATGGGCGGAACCCAAGCCAAGCTGACTCTCGCGTCGAAACCTCCCAGTGTAATTTTAATGGTTGGTTTGCAGGGTTCGGGAAAGACTACAACTTCCGGTAAACTTGCCCGCATGCTCAAAGCCCAGGGACACCGTCCCTTGCTCGTGGCCTGTGACGTTTATCGGCCCGCAGCCATCCAGCAGCTCCAAACACTCGGAGAACAGATCGATATCCCGGTTTTCACTATGGGAGAGCAAAATCCGGTTGATATCTCTAAAGCAGCGATGAGCCATGCCCAAAGTCATAATAATGATGTTGTGCTGATTGATACGGCCGGCCGTCTGCATGTCGATGACGAGCTTATGGAAGAGCTTGTGAACATTAAGGATGCGGTCAGTCCGTCTGAGATTTTGCTTGTAGTGGATGCCATGACCGGCCAGGATGCTGTGAACGTGGCGAAGAGCTTCAATGAACGCCTGGAGATCGGCGGCATTGTCCTTACCAAACTTGACGGAGATGCCAGGGGCGGAGCAGCCCTTTCAGTAAAAGCTGTAACAGGCAAACCCATCAAGTATGTAGGTGTGAGTGAAAAGATGGACGGCCTGGAGCCTTTCCACCCCGATCGCATGGCCTCCAGAATTCTGGGCATGGGTGACATGTTGACCCTGATTGAAAAGGCAGTCTCCGCCGTTGATGAAGAAAAGGCGGAGAAAATGGCTGCCAAACTGAGGGAGGCCGAGTTTACCCTGGAGGACTTTCAGGAACAGCTCAGCCAGATGAAAGAAATGGGCCCAATTGACCAGCTGGTTGGCATGATTCCCGGTTTGGGCAGTGCGAAACAGCTGCGCAATCTGGAAGTTGACGAGTCACATCTGAAAAAGATTGAAGCCATTATCCAGTCAATGACTCCCGAGGAACGGCGTCGTCCCGAGATTATCGGCGGGTCAAGGCGAAAAAGAATTGCTGCCGGTTCGGGCACGCGCATCCAAGATGTGAATCGCCTGCTGAAGCAGTTCAGCCAAACCAAGCAAATGCTAAAACAGTTTTCTAGCGCTTCCATGGGCAAATCCAGGGGGCGTAGAAGAAAGGGAATGTTTTCCCTATTCCAATAAATCCTTGCTGAGTTTTGACTTGGCAAGATGATATGCTGGCAGGAGGTGAAAGTAGATGGCAGTGAAAATTCGTTTGAAGAGAATGGGTGCAAAGAAGAGACCCTTTTACAGATTAGTTGTGGCTGATTCTCGAGCAGCCCGTGATGGTGCATTCATCGATACCCTAGGTTTCTACAATCCTATTGCAGAGCCTGTTGAGCTTGAAATCGATGAGGCAAAAGCACTTGATTGGCTGCAAAAAGGAGCCCAACCGTCCGATACAGCAAAAGCGCTGTTAAAAAGGACTGGAGTAATGGATAAGTTGGCCGCATCCCGTAAACAGGGATAGGGGGTGTTTGTGTGAAGAACCTGGTAGAATTTATAGGGAAGTCTCTTGCTGACAACCCGGAACAGGTCATGGTTGAAGCTCATGACAAGGGACATGAGACAGTCTATACTATGTATGTGGCGCCGGAAGATATGGGCCGCCTGATTGGTAAAGGCGGCAGGATAGCCAAGGCCATTCGCACCGTGGTAAAGGCTTCGGCCATTAAATCTGGAGTCCAAGTCCATGTGGAGATCGATGAAAGACAGTAAGTTTGTTGTGATTGGAGAAATTGTATCTCCTCAGGGCAATCGGGGTGAAGTAAAAGTCATCCCTTATACGGAAAGACCGGAGCGCTTTTTTGAGATGGAAAGCGTCCTCCTGTTCGCAGAGAACTCAGCGGAGCCTGCCGGCTTGTTTGCCATCGAAGGCTGCCGTGAACACAAAGGTGCAATAGTTCTCAAACTGGAGGGTGTAGACACTATCTCCGAGGCTGAGGATTTGCGCAAGATGCTGATCAAGCTCAGCGTAGATGAACTGGAACCGCTGCCGCCTGGCCGCTATTATGTGTTTCAGCTCATTGGCCTGGAATGCAAAACCGTCTCAGGAGAGAAACTGGGTGTGATTACAGATGTCTTGCAGACAGGTGCCAATGATGTCTATGTGATCAAGCCTTACGCCGGTGTGACCAAGCTCAGAGAAGTCCTAATCCCTGTTATTCCCCAAGTAGTGCTGGAGATCAAGCCTGAAGAAGGTTATGTTTTAGTTGAGCTCCTTGACGGCTTGCTCGACTAATGGGGAGGTATGACATGCATTTTGACATCCTCACCTTGTTTCCAGAGATGTTCAGCGGACCTTTAACCGCGAGCATCCTCGGTAAGGCCCGAGAGAGCGGACTGGTTTCGATAGACATCTGGAATATACGTGACTGGGCCCTTGATAAACATAGGATTGTTGATGATGCGCCTTATGGGGGCGGTGCAGGCATGGTGCTGAAGGCCGATGTCCTGGTGCCGGCTATTGAGGCGGTACGGGACGGTTCGGACGCACCGGTCATTTACCTGTCGCCCCAGGGACGGGTGTTTAATCAAGAGCTGGCGGCACAATTGGCTAAGCTGCCCCGCCTGATTCTGTTAAGCGGGCACTATGAGGAAATTGACGAGCGGGTTAGGCAGCACTGGGTTGACTTTGAACTGTCTATTGGAGATTATGTTTTAACGGGAGGAGAATTGCCCGCCATGGTGGTCGTAGATGCGGTTGCCAGGCTTTTGCCCGGGGTCTTAGGTGATGAGTCCTCGTTTCAGCAAGACTCCTTTCAAGATGGTTTGCTGGACCATCCACATTATACTAGGCCTGCCGAGTTTCGCGGCCTGTCTGTTCCAGAGGTTCTCTTAAGCGGTCATCATGAGAGAATCGCCCGCTATCGGCTCAAGGAGGCCTTGCGTCGTACGCTTGAGCGTCGACCTGATTTATTAGCAAAAAAAGATCTATCAACGGAAGAATGCCGGCTGCTTGAGGAGCTGGCTGCAGAATATTCCGCTGAGGGGAGGGTAAATTCCAATGAATCTGATTGATGTAATTGAAAAAGAACAACTTCGCTCTGATCATCCCCAGTTTGGTGCTGGTGATACTGTGCGTGTCCACGTTAAGGTTGTGGAAGGCTCGAACGAGAGAATTCAAGTCTTTGAAGGTGTAGTTCTCAGGCGTGGAGGCGGCGGAATTCGCGAAAATTTCACGGTGAGAAAAGTTTCTCAAGGTGTGGGCGTAGAAAGAACATGGCCCCTGCACTCACCCCGTATTGAAAAAATCGAGGTAATTCGCCATGGTAAGGTGCGCCGGGCCCGTTTGTACTATCTCAGAGAACGTTCAGGCAGAGCTGCCCGTATCAAGGAGCGCCGCCTGTAGTGTTGGGTATGGTAACCCTAAGGGGGAGTGGTACACACTCCTCTTTTTCACATCTAGCTGAAGTGGAGGCACATAGATGGCAAAGTCCGAGCTTAGGGAGTACATAGAAGCTTTAGCGATCTCAATTGGCCTAGCTGCGCTAATAATCGTATTTGTTGCACAATCCTTCCTGGTGGAAGGCAGTTCGATGGAACCGTCACTCTATCATGGCCAAAGGCTTTTCGTGGAAAAAGTAACCTATCACTTCAGAGAACCGAGCCGGGGTGAAGTGGTGGTCTTTCGCTATCCCGGGGATCAAAGGCGTAAATTTATCAAGCGGATTATAGGTCTGCCGGGGGACGAGATAACGATCAAGAACGGACTGCTCTATATCAATGGGTTACGCATGGATGAAAATTATATCAATGGGCCTACCTACGGAACGTACAGCGCGCCCACTTTCGGGCCGGTACTGGTGCCCAAGGGGCATTACTTTGTGTTAGGGGATAACAGGCGCAACAGCGACGACAGCCGCTATCCCGATGTTGGCTTTGTGCCTAGAAAGAACCTACTTGGCAGAGCGTTGTTTATTTACTGGCCCCTGGGCCAGGCCCGGCCGCTCAACATACCAAGGGTGTTGGAAAGGATTGACACCGCATCATGACCATTCAATGGTATCCCGGGCATATGACCCGGGCCAAAAGGATGATCCAGGAAGAACTGAAACTTGTGGACGGGCTCCTGGAGGCAGTAGATGCCAGGGTGCCTTTGAGCAGCCGCAATCCGGAACTTCAGGATCTTACGGCCAAGCCGCGGCTGATCGTGCTGACCAAGACAGACTTGGCAGATCCTGAGGCTACGGACCGCTGGATCAAGCACTGGCAAGGTCAGGGAGAAAACGTTGCCCCTGTCAACCTCTTGCAGGGTCAGGGACTGAATGTGATCAGACAGTGGGTTTCCAAAACTTTTCCCGAGTTGAAGCGTCGGCCGCGCCTCTTGGTGGCAGGCATTCCCAATGTGGGAAAATCCACCTTAATCAATGGTCTAACCAGGAGAAAAGGTGCAGCAGTCGGGGCACGGCCGGGAGTTACCAGGGGAAAGCAATGGCTTTCTGCCCCTGGAATGCAGCTTCTAGATAGTCCGGGTCTCTTGTGGCCAAAATTCGAAGATCAGGAAATTGCCAAACGGCTGGTGCTGGTAGCATCGATCCGCGATGAAGTTGTGGATCAAGTGGAAATTGCCTGGTGGTTCCTGGAATTTTTGCAGGCAGAGTATCCCCATGCCCTCACAGAGCGCTACGGAAGCTTGGCAGCTGAGGACAATCCTTTGGAGGAAATCGGCCGCAGACGGGGCTGCCTCCTGCGGGGAGGGGTAGTGGATTTTAATCAGGCCGCTGCTGTTGTGCTTAAGGATTTTCGCACGGGCAAGCTTGGCAGGATCACACTGGATAGAACGGGGGATGATCAGGGGCATGTGGACAATCGAGACTAACTTGCGGGAGCGGTCTTGCTTGCGCATTGTCGGAGTGGATGAGGCGGGTCGGGGACCTTTAGCCGGTCCGGTGGTGGCAGCTGCAGTGCAGATTGTTCCGGAAGATTTTTCTGTGGAAATCCGCGATTCCAAACGTCTCTCCCCTAGAAAACGGGAGCTTGCCTACGAAGAGATATTAAGCACTTGCCATGTTGGGGTGGGTCTGGCGACTGTTAGCGAGATCGATGAGCTGAACATTCTGCAGGCAACATTTTTGGCAATGCGAAGGGCTTTAGAGCACTTCCCTGGGGAGCTTGATTTTTGCCTAGTAGACGGGAATCAGGAAATTCCCAAACTGCCCTGGCCCCAAAGGGCAATTGTCGGGGGCGATAATTTGTCCATCTCCATTGCGGCCGCAAGCATCGTGGCAAAAGTGGAGCGTGACCGGCTGATGGACAAGTATAGTGAAATATACCCGCTGTACAATTTTGGCCGGAATAAAGGATATGCTACTAAGGAACACCGGGAAATGATTGAAAAATACGGTCGCTGCCCCTTGCACAGAAATTCCTTCAAACTGGCGGGCGGACTATGAACTTTGGAGAACAGCTGGCTAAGGAGTATTTGATCGGGCAGGGCCTCAAGTTTGTCGAAGCAAACTACCGGATGCGGTTCGGTGAGATCGATTTGATTATGGAAGACGGCAAGTTTTTGGTCTTTGTTGAAGTCAAGTATCGCACTTCAAAACGCTGGGGAACCCCCCTCGAACAGGTGACACCGGCGAAGATGGCGAAAATCAAACTGGTGGCCGGCGCCTATTTACAGCGTTATCCAAGGTATCCCGGTGCGGTACCCTATGTGCGCTTTGATGTGATCGGAATCAGCCCTGCAGGGGCTGGTTATATATNTAACTGGGTGAAGGGAGCTTTTGAATGAAACGTAAATCTATCGGCCTTATTTTAATC
>JGI24708J26588_10000315_pt1 | contig 39008 bp, 29 predicted proteins | sample BioPla1DNA2_FD_26588 | JGI IMG/M metagenome (IMG submission 26588) | reverse complement strand
TTTTGACAATTTTTGTAAAATAGTCTTAATCAGACTTTTTTTCTTGAAAAAACCTGAAAATAGTATTAAAATCAGCAATTATTAAGTTTAGTTATGAAATTTATTTTATATTATCAGAAATATTGTTTTATAGAAAAAGTTTAATATAAACTAAGAAAATACTTTAGAGGAATACATTGTGAAAAAGTTATCTTTTTATAAACAACCATGGTTTGCTGCAATGGCGATAGTCATGGTTTTTGTTCTTATTTTATCATTTAGTGTTAATGCTTTATGGCAGGGAACTTTTGGTCGGATTAATAGGATTGAGGCAAATACACTTAATGATAATTTTGATAGAAAAGAAATAGAGGTCATAGAAAAAGAAATTTTAGAAAATCCAATTCCTTATGATAAAGAAATAACTAATATTTTGCTGCTAGGTGTTGATTCTCGTGATAAAAAAGAAGTAAACACACGTTCTGATGCGATGCTCATTTTAACAATTGATCAAAAACAAGGAAAACTCAAATTAACCTCCCTGCAAAGAGATATGCTTGTTCCAATGCCTGATCGTGAAATGGACAAGTTAACGCATGCCAATGTATACGGCGGACCCGAATATGTGATGGAAATAGTTAATAATATTTTACGCTTAAAAATTGAACGTTTTGTCCTAGTTAATATCCGTAGTTTGGAAATCATTATTGATATGATAGGTGGTGTAGAATTAGATGTGCCTGCAGAAGCAGTTCCCTTTTTAGATAAAATTATTAGAGAGCAAAATAATGTCTTTTCGGATACACCTCCTTCTCCTTATATAACCAGCCCTGGTTTACAAACTGTTAATGGTCGCCAAGGTGTAGCCTTTGCACGCAATCGCTCAACTCAAGGCTCAGACTATGATCGTATGGATTATCAAAAACAATTAATTCAAGCTATTTTTTCTAAATTTTTAGATCTTGATTTTACTTCAAAACTAAGCGTTTTCCAAGAAGGTCTTGGCTATGTTACGACAAATTTAACTGAAAATGAATTGCTAGGAATGTTGCAATCTGTTTTACCACTAGTGGATGAAGAGATTGAAACACTTACCATCCCAGTAGAAGGCTACCATAATCACTATGATGGGGAAATATGGCTTAATTTATGTGATTTCAATGGTATGATTCCAATAGTTCAAAAATTCATTTTTGGTGAAGAATTTCCCTTTGATCCAGTGCCGGAAATTCCTGGAGCTCCAAATAGTGTTGAGTCTATTGAAGAGCAACCTGTCTATGATTGGGTCACAGAACCTGAAGATTATCAGATTGATCATTACACGGAACCAACTAGATACGATATGCCTAACTATGGTTATGAACCTAATTATGGCTATGATCCAAATTATGGCTTTGACTCAAACCAAAATATCCCGACACCCGACCCAACTTATTCTGAAACAAGTCCTGTCGATCCTGATTTTCAGGCTACTATCCCAAATGAGAATTTTGAACCACAACCAACTGTTCCTGAGGCAATACCCGATATCTCAGTACCAGAACTACCGGCAGAATCTCCATAGAAATCAGAAGGAAGGCAAATTTGCTCGATTTATTAGCGCTAGTTTATTTTTTGTATCAAATTTTGTTAGGCTGGCGTAGAGGATTTGTTAATATGCTTCTGCGCTTTATCATAAATGTTATTTCTTTGATAATTAGCATTTATATTTTTAGCCAATTATTAAGTTTGTTTTTTGAAAATGCCATTTTTATTATTGTTTTTTGGTTAATCTTTTGGCTACTTAAATCATTTATTATTTATGGCATCAGTAAAATCACAGATATTTTACATAAGATTCCCGTATTGAGTACAGTCAATCGATTATTAGGGTCACTGACCGGGGCTCTGTTGGCATTTGTATTTACAATTGTTATGATCAACTTGCTCACAATTTTTTCTCCATTTTCTATTGAAATAAAAACATTGCTAGATCAATCGTTATTGACAAGCTTTGATTTATTCTCAAAATAAAACTTCATATTTTCTTCAAATTTAGTCATAATTCTTCTTTTATATTTCTTGACAAAGTATAACTTAGATTTTATATTAGCTTTAGCACTCGGAAGAGAAGAGTGCTAATATATTGCAAAAAAATAATTAGATAGATGAAAAAGGAGGTCAACATGAATATAAAACCTTTGGGTGATCGTGTTGTGATTAAAATGTTAGAAGCCGAAGAAACCACCAAAAGTGGTATTGTTCTTCCTGGTAGTGCTAAGGAAAAACCACAAGTTGCTGAGATCGTAGCAGTTGGACCAGGTGGTATTATTGACGGTAAAGATGTCATCATGGAAGTAGAAGTTGGAGACCATGTTTTGATTAGTCAATATGCAGGTACAGAATTTAAGTTTGATGATATTGAATATACAATTCTTAAACAAAGCGATATTTTAGCAATTGTTGATTAAGTGAAAATATACTGGAAGGAAAATATAAATTATGGCTAAAGAATTAAAATTTGATGATAAAGCACGTGCAGCATTATTAACAGGTGTTAATAAGTTAGCTGATACGGTTAAGATTACTATTGGACCAAAAGGTAGAAATGTTATTCTGGATAAAGAGTATGGTACACCAGTTGTTACTAATGACGGTGTTTCAATAGCAAGAGAAATTGAACTTGAAGATCGTTTCGAAAATGCAGGCGCTCAATTAATAAAAGAAGTTGCTACCAAAACACAAGATGTAGCAGGAGATGGTACCACCACAGCTACTTTACTAGCTCAAGCAATTTATCGTGAAGGTTTAAAAAACATTGCTGCGGGCGCAAATCCAATGATAATTAAACAAGGTATCTCAAAAGCGGTAGACGCTGCTGTAAAATCTATCCAAGCTGATTCAAAATTGATTGAAGGCAAAGATGATATTTCCCGTGTTGCATCAATTTCTGCTGATGATAGTGAAGTTGGTAATTTAATTGCTGAGGCAATGGAAAAAGTTTCTAGTGATGGCGTTATTACAGTCGAAGAATCTCAAACTATGGGTACTGAACTCGAAGTTGTTGAGGGTATGGAATTCGATCGTGGCTATATTTCAGCTTATATGGTTACGGATACAGATAAAATGGAAGCTGTTTATGATGATGCACATATCTTAATTACAGACAAAAAGATTTCATCCGTTCAGGACATTTTGCCTTTACTTGAAGAAGTTGTACAAGCTGGCCAAAAATTAGTTATTATTGCTGAAGATGTCGAAGGCGAAGCTTTATCTACATTGATTCTCAATAAATTACGTGGCACATTTAATTGTGTTGCTGTAAAAGCTCCAGGTTTTGGTGATCGCCGTAAAGAAAACTTACAAGACATTGCAATTTTAACGAATGGTACTTTTATTGCTGATGATCTAGGCATGGATTTAAAAGATGTAAAAATGAGTGATTTAGGTCGTGCAGGCAATGTTATTATTACTAAAGATACAACAACCATTGTTGACGGTCATGGCGACAAAAAAGAAATTGATGATCGTATTCAGGGTATCAGAAATCAAATAGAAGAAGAAACCTCTGATTTTGATCGTGAAAAATTACAAGAACGCTTAGCTAAACTAGCTGGTGGTGTAGCTGTTATCAAAGTAGGTGCAGCTACAGAAACAGAAATGAAAGAGCGTAAATTGAGAATAGAAGACGCTTTAGCAGCTACAAGAGCAGCTGTTGAAGAAGGTGTTATCTCAGGTGGCGGTTCTGCTTACATCGATGCAATGGCAAGTGTAACAAAAGTTGTCGATGAGTTAACAGGCGATGTTCAAACAGGTGCTAGAATTGTTTTAAAAGCTTTAGAAGCACCACTATATCAAATTGCTGCAAATGCAGGTTATGATGGTTCTGTCATTGTTGAAAGAGTCAAAAATGCAGATGCAGGTCAAGGTTTTGATGTTATGGCAGAAGAAATCGTTGATATGAATAATCAAGGTATTGTTGATCCAGCCAAAGTAACTCGTTCAGCTTTACAAAACGCTGCTTCTATCGCTTCTACAATGTTAACAACCGAAGCAATTGTAGGCAATATACCAGAACCAGAAGATCCACAAGCTCAAGTGGCGGCTCAACAAGGAATGTACTAAAATAACATAAATTAGACTATTTAAACAAAACGAATGGCTTTATCCGCATGATAAAGCCATTTTTTTATTCGCTTTTGACAAAAGATTGAATTAAAATTCATCTCTTACTATACTAGTACAGATGAAAAGGGATAATAGAAATCGTGCTGTAAAATACAGCAACAAGGTAAAAAGAAAAAACAAAGTAAATTCTTCTGATTCGCAAAATAGTCTCCTCGATTCTAAAATTGCGAGATCAAAGAAAAATATTCAAAGTAACAAAAATCAAAAAACAAGTTTGATTATTATTGCTTTATTAATCTTTATCTTTTTTGGCTTGTTAGTAATAATTATTATTAAAATGCCAGAGCAGCCACAGGTTTCGCAGACTGATTCATTGGATGAGCCTTTAGAAACTGTTGATTACCATGTTCTTCTAACCTTTAATAATAATGAAGGTAGTAATTATCATCCTTTTGCAGATCAATTTGTCTATCTTTCACAAAATAATATTCAATTACTTAATCACAAGAAAGAAGTTATCTATAGTGAAAATATTGATCTTATTAGACCAGTAAATGTTCAAAACGATGAATATTTTTTGATAGCAGATAGAGAATCAGGGCAAGTGATTGTCTTAAATCATCAAGGGAAACAGTTTTCTTTAAGTTTAGATGGCGTTTTTGCTGGCGCATATTTCTCAGAAGGAGATTATGTTGCTATTATTGAAGAAAATCAAAATCAACCTGGTTTTGTACATATCATATCTTTAGACGCTGGACATGTTCATCTGACTTTACAGTTTTTTGAATCAGGTTATCCTTTAGCCATTGTATTTAATGACAATTTAGAATACTTTGATGTTCTTCTTTCTAATACATCTAGTTCTACTTTGCAAACGTTAATTAATCGATATGATTTAGAAGGTAATCAATTAGGTCAAATAAAATTAACAGAGTATCCATATCTTTATGCTCAAATTTTTTATGACCAAGAAGATAACATTTTTATTGCAGGGGCAAGCAATATTTTAGTTTTGGATTTTTCTGAAAATAAAGTTATTGAGACTTATAACACGGGTAGGATAATTCAAATTGTTAACACTAACGAGATCGTTTTCTTTGCCTCAAACCGTATAGATGATGATATATTTCTTGTCGAGTGGTCTGAAACAGAGGAGACGTTTGTAGAGAAAAAATTAGAATTATTAAATCAAATAGATAAGATTTCTTATAATGATTCAGTTGTAGCCATCAGTGGTAACAATCGTATACAATTAATTGACCTAGTGGATAAAAAAATCCTTTTAGATCAATATGTGGATACTGATATTTTAAGAATGACGATAGTAGATAATTCGTTAATACTGATTTCTGAAAGTGATATAAAGAGTATCAAGTTTTAATTTAGATCTTTTAATTTATGAGGAGAAAAGATGGAAGCAGAATTAAAATTTACATATAAAAAAGGCTTTACATATTTTGATATAATTGAATCGCCATTTATTGCTAATAATTTGCTACAATCAAGTATCACTTCTTATGCGATGCGTTCCTCATATTTTGATACAAGTGATGAGTTTTTTAGAAAACGTAGGGCAGTGTTCCGTCTTAGACGTCAAAATGAACGTTATTATCTTACATTAAAACTTTCAATACCAAAACGGCTAGAAACAGGTGAGGGGATTTTTGAAAGAGAAGAATTCGAATTTGAATTGCAGGAAAGGGATAAAAATATTGACCTGGGACTAGGCATTAATCCAGAATGGTTTTTGAGTCGGTTAAATGAAACTCAAGAAAAAAGTAATAGAGATTTATTACAAATTCTTAAGATGGCAGAAAATCGCCCGCTCAGTGAAGTATGCCTAGCAGATTTTACAAGAACCGCATATGTATTTTCCTTTCGAACAAGTAAGTTTGAAATTTGTTTTGATGAAGGCTATCTAGGAACATCCGAAAAAATAGAGCAATTTTCTGAATTAGAATTTGAATTGTTGTTGGGGAAAATAGAGGATTTGATTGCTTTACGAGGAATTTTACTCGAACACTTGCCACTTATTCCAATGGAAAAAAGCAAATATGGTAGAGCAATTGCAATTGCTGATCAATTAAAATGAGTTACTTTGATGTTGTAATAGCAGGGGGTGGTGCCTCGGGTGTAATGGCTGCCATTTCTGCTAAATTACATAATCCAGACAAGGAAGTACTATTACTAGAAAGACAAACAAATTTGCTCAACAAAGTTAGAGCTTCTGGTAATGGACGTTGCAATCTCTCGAATCAACATTTGAATGCTGATTGTTATTTTTCGATTGGATCTTCTGATAAACAAAAAAACAAATTTGTTCAAACTGCTTTGAATAAAGTTGATTATCCTAAAACCAAGAAAATTTTTGAAAGTTTAGGTTTATTTTTGCGGGTTGATCCATATGGTAGAGTTTATCCATATGCTGAGCAAGCTGAATTGGTTATTGATTGTTTGATTGATTATTTGCAAAAACTCAATGTTGAAGTTTGGCTTCAGCATGAATTGACTGATTTAGAAGAACTTTTTGCTGGAGCAAATAGTTATTCCTTACATCCACAAGTAAATTTCAATCTATCTATAAGTTCATTATCTGTTTCGGATAAATTACGAAAAGAAAATATAACAAAAACTATTCAATGTAACCAACTAATTTTGGCCTGTGGTAGTTCAGCCGCAAAAAATTTAGGTGGTGTTGAAAACGGCTACAAATTATTAAAACAACTAAATGTAGCTATTAGTGAGCTTCGGCCAGCTTTGGTACCTCTTATTTTGGCAAAAGATAAAACTTTTCAAGTGTTGAGTGGTCAACGTTTTAAAGGGAGAGCAACCTTATTTGCAAATAGAAAAAATGTTTTTCAAGTTAAAGGCGAATTTCTATTTACCAAAACTGGCTTATCAGGTATAGCAGCAATGGAATTAGCAAGATTTATTAAACCTAAAAATAAATATTTGCTTCAAATAGACTTTGTACCTGATTTGACTAAAGAACAATTAAAAGAATTTGCAGCCAATTGCTCTAAGTCAGTAAAAGAAAAACAATTTTATCACATAGCCAAAGGTTTTGTCAGAAAAAATATCGCAAAGTATATTAGTTCTAGGACAAAGACTTTTCAGGAGCTTATCAAAAATTTAAAAGAGTTACCATTAGAAATTACTGGAACTTTACCTCAAGAAAAAGCCCAAATAATAGCTGGAGGTGCAGTTTTGGATCAGATTTCATTGTTAAGTTTTGCTCTCAAAAAAAATCCTAATATATATGTCTGTGGTGAACTTCTTGATGTTGATGGCAGAACTGGTGGTTACAATTTACAATGGGCGTGGACAAGTGGCTATATAGCTGGTCAATTAAGATCGATGTTCTGAGAATTGTGAAAAAAGCAAGCCCTTTAATCTAATTGTTCTTGTAATTCTAAAATTTTTAAATATAAATTTTCGTAATTTTCTATTAATTTTAATAAATGATCATATTCTGTATAAATTTTCTCATCTTTGGCATCACTAAAATTTTTCTCTAGTTCTATTTTTTTTGTTTCACAAACATTCATTTTTCTTTCCAAATCGCTTAATGCTTCTTGTGAAATTGCTCTGAACTTTCTAGTTTGAACAGGATTGGTTGGGAAATGATTGATATTTACTAAATTTTGCTGCAACCTTAGATCTTGTTTAGAAAAGAGATCATTATTTTTTTTAGTATGGACTAATTCCTCTTTATTTTGATTGATATTATTGTTAGAGTGGTTTTCATCAGATTGATTGATCATGCGTTTTTTTATTATATGATCATTTTGTTTGCTGTTTTTTTGATACGCGTTTTTTTCAGCTAGACGAAAACTCTTGTAGTTTGGATATGGTTTGATCTCATTATCTACGAAGCCTAAAACATATTGACCAATTTTTTCAATAAAATAGCGATCGTGGCTAACTGCTAAAATTGCACCTTCATAGTTTAGCAAAGCATTTTCTAAAATTTCGCTAGAGTTGATGTCAAGGTGATTAGTCGGTTCATCTAGAAATAANATATCAGGATTTTCGGTTAATAAATGACACAAATATAGTCTTCGTCTTTCACCACCCGATAAGGTATGTAATTGCTTGAAGACATCGATGTTACGAAAACCATAAAGAGCTAATCGATTTCTAGCTGCACCTTCTGTGAGATGTGGATCCACCCATTGCAAGCTTTCAATAACAGTATGGCTCTCATCAAAAAATTCAACTAATTGACGCAATACACCATATTTTATATCTTTTGTTAGCCTTACTATTCCTTCAGCCGCTTTTTCTTCACCTAATAATGAATTTATTAAAGTTGTTTTACCACAACCATTTTTACCAACAATAATAACCTTCTCTTTCCCTCTTAAAGAGAAAGAAAAGGGTTTAAATAAAGAGTGTGACTGACCTTCAAAAGTAACACTTAAGTCTTTGACACTTAGGATTATTTTGTTTGGATCACCCAGGTCAATACCTTTCAAAATATCAAATTTTAGAGATGTTGGATTTTTACTTTTTGAGCTTTTTAAATCATTAAGTCTAGCTTGTAATCTTCTTGATTTTTTTTGGCTAGACCGATACGAGCCTATTTTGCGGTGAGATAACATGGTCTGAGTAATTTCAGCTTGTCTTTGAACCTGATCTTCTAATTTAGAAATTTCTTTGTTAAGGAATGACTCACGTTCTTTTTTTAAACTAGCAAATTTTGAAAAATTTCCATTATAAAGGGTTAGCTTACCATGCTCTAGTTCGGCTGTTTTTGTAGCAATTTGATCAATAAAAGCACGATCATGTGAGATGAAAATGACTGTTGATTTAGTTGAAGTCAAAAATTCCTCTAGCCACTCAGTCGCGATATGATCTAAATGGTTAGTAGGTTCATCTAATAGCATTACATCTGGTTCTTTTAATAAAAGTCTGGCTAAAGAAATACGCATTCTTTCTCCACCAGATAACTCACTCAAAGGTCTGTGTGCTGTTTCTTCTGAAATGCCTAAACCAGCCAGAATAGATTTTAATTTGTAACGATAATTATAGCCATCTAAACTTTCAAATTTTGCCGTAGCTTTTGCATATTCACGTAATAAATTTTGATCTTCTTCATTATTTATTGCAATTTGTTTTGTTAATTTATTGATCTTAGTTTCTGTTTGATAAATTTCAGCATCATAAAGTGCATTACTTTCATTTGAAGCATTACTTAATTCTTGTTCCAAATGACCAATTACAATATTTTTAGCTACGATAATTTCTGCATTTTCTGAATCAGGTTGTTCTAGACCAAGAATAATTCTAAATAATGTAGTTTTGCCTGCTCCATTTTCACCAATAATCGCTAATTTATCACCAGGATTTATTTGCAAATCTACATCTACTAAAACATCTTTTTCATAATATGATTTATCTATGTTTTTTAAACTTATTTGACTCATGAGAGTTATTATACACATTTTTAATAGAATTATGCTTTTTCAATTTTTTCATATAAAGCTAAATTAGCATATAATCTAATTGTGTTAGAATTGGTTGGTATAGTCTTATAAATATAGAAAGAAAAAATATGAATATTAAATACGCAATTTTTGATTTAGATGGAACCTTATTAGATACAATTGAATCTTTAATTAAAACGGGTAATTCGATGTTAAAAGAATTGGGGTATGAACCGCGTAGTAATAAAGAATTTAGAAAATTTATTGGCTATGGTGCAAAAGAACTAGTGCGTCAATTAATTGTTGCAGCTGGAGATGAAGAGGCAAAGCAGCTCGAAGAAGCATACAAAATTTATATGCAACTTTTTGAAGAATATTGTGTTTACAAAGTAGAGCCTTATCCAGGCATTTTAGAATTAATTGCAGCGATGCAAGAAAGAAATATTCCATTAGCTGTTTTAACAAATAAACCTCATCAAATGACAGGTAGGGTCTTAGCAACGACATTTTCTGAAGATACCTTTGCATATGTTTTGGGGCAGAGCACTCGATTTCCTAGAAAGCCAGATCCTACAGCGGCACATTATATTGCAGAAAAACTTGGTGCTAAAAATATTCAAGAAGTAATAATGATTGGTGATAGTGATGCTGATATCCAAACAGCTAAAAATGCTAAGATGCTTTCGGCAGGAGCAGCTTGGGGATTTCGTGGAAGTCAAGAATTAATTGATAATGAATGCGACATTCTACTTGAAAAACCAACCGACTTAATCCAACATCTTTAACTAGTAAGCTCAGAAAGTGAAAACTTCTATGGCAAAAAAGAAAACCATATACATTTGCTCAGAATGTGATTATGAATCATCTGGCTGGCTTGGAAAATGTCCTTCTTGTCAATCGTGGAACAGTTTTAAAGAATTTCAAATTGATAAATCAAAATCCAGCTCGAAAAGAACTTGGCTTGATGCAAATGAGTCAAAAAATGAAATTATTGATTTGACCGACATTCATGGTAAAAGTCAAGAACGATTAAAAACTGGTATCAATGAATTGGACCGCGTTTTGGGTGGCGGATTCGTTAAGGGGTCCTTGGTTTTGCTTGGTGGTGATCCAGGGATTGGCAAATCTACTCTATTGCTTCAAGTTTTAGGACAATTAAATTATCACTACAAAACTCTTTATATATCTGGTGAAGAATCGCCTGAACAGATAAAAATGAGAGCAGATCGTTTAGGACAAAACACAAATACTGCAAAAATTTATACGGGAACTTCGTTTTCAGAAATCTCAAATGTTTTGTCTGAGCAAAAACCACATTTAGCTGTAATTGACTCAATTCAGACAATATATGATGAAAATTTAAGTTCGGCTCCTGGTACGGTTTCACAAATTCGCGAAACAACAGCTGGTTTGTTGCGATTAGCAAAGCGTTTAAATATTTCAATTGTCTTGGTAGGACATGTTACGAAAGAGGGTGGTCTTGCGGGACCTAGAATACTGGAGCATATGGTTGATGCAGTTTTATATTTTGAGGGTGAAAAGTCGGATCAATATCGCGTGTTACGTTCTGTAAAAAACAGATTTGGTACAACTGATGAAATTGGTCTTTTCGAAATGACGCAAAGTGGATTAAAATCTGTAGCTAATCCTGGTGAAGCTTTGCTAGTTGGTAGACCTTTAAATGTGCCAGGTACTGCGATAACAACCTCACTTGAAGGAACTAGAGTCATTCTTTTAGAAATCCAAGCATTGATGAATCTAACTGACTTTAATCAACCAATTCGTAACACACAAGGAATTGATCGGTTAAGATTGATTATGCTTTTGGCAATTTTACAAAAGTCATGTCAGATTAAAACGGGCTTATATGATGCTTATGTCAATGTAACTGGTGGAATGAAAATTAATGAAACAGCTACTGATCTGGCTGTTGTAATGGCAATAGTTTCAAGTATTCAAGACAAACCTATAGATTCTAATCTAATACTGATTGGTGAACTTGGTCTTTCTGGTGAAATTAGAAATGTCCCTAATATAGAAAAAAGAATTCTTGAGGCCGTAGGTTTGGGCTGGAGAAAATTTATTGTGCCAGCAAGTGCTCAGAGAAATCTCAAGAAGCTGAATATTCCAAAAGACTGTGAAGTAATTTATGCAAGTTTGTTGCAAGAAGTCTTGGACATTTTATTTTTTTAATAATTGAGTAATATTTAATTGAGGTGATGAATGTATAAAACAGTTGCAATAATTACAGCTGCTGGCTCTGGTCAAAGAATGGCTCATGCAGAAAACAAACTTTTCCTAAAGCTTGATGGAATCAGTATTATTCAGCGTACTATTAACACTTTTTTACAAATTAAGGAGATAAAAAAATTATACCTAGTGGTTCAAGAAAACGAATTAGAGCAAATGGCTGACCACCTAAAAAAACTCAGCAGGCATGATATTTCAAGAATAAGGTTTGTTATTGGAGGTCAGACAAGACAAAATTCAGTACTAAACGGACTTGAAAAAATATCCGCAGATTTTTCCAAAGAAAATTTTCCCCTGGAGAATTTGATTTGTCTTATTCACGATGGGGCACGCCCTCTAATAGAGAAACAAATCATTTTAAACTGCATTAACGAAATTGCATCCCGCAAATGTGGGGTTGGTGTAGGGGTACCAGTTAGCGACACTATTCATGAAATAGATGACAATTCAAAAATAATTAACACTCCAGACAGATCTAAATTGGTTGCAATTCAGACTCCACAAGGTGCTTTTTTTCACCAATTATTGTACGCACATCGTTTTGCACAAAAAAGTAACTACAAAACAACAGATGATATTTCTGTATTGCGGTTTGCCAAAATCCCAACCAAGATTTATTTCAGTAATGAAAAAAATATTAAAATAACATACCCTCAAGATATTCTTTTAGCAGAAAGAATACTTGAAACAAGCAAGAAATAATATGATATAATTAGGTTTGATTAATTTAAAATAAAGAAAATAAAGTATGAACAATCTGGGAGGACAATATGGCAAAAGTTTCACGTTTTGCAACGACTAGAATTTCAGCTAGTTTGATAGCTGATTACCGAAAGAATGAAGAAGTAAAAGATTCTTTCTATCTAGACGGCAGGATAGCCAGAAAACGCGAAGAATCCGGTGCAGATGTAACCAGTTTTGGTGAAGATAGAGGTTTCTTTTATGCGATCTTTGCTAATAACCTAGAGGATATTTCACAAGACTCGGCGACAGCATCGACCTTAAATAAGATGACAGAGGCTATTAAGTTAAGTAATGATAAAATAGATAATGAAATCAATGACTTAGCAGATTGTGCCGTAGAGGTTGGTGGGCGTGCAACCATTGCTAGAGAAGGAGTAAAGCAGTCATATTTTGCTGGCATTATCCTTAAAGAAGCCGAGATTGCAGCTGTAACCCGCGGTGGTGCCTGTGCTTTTTTATATCGAAATAATGCATTATACCCTTTAACAACTTGTGACTCAGAACTAGTAAATGCCGATTATCATGGAAATCAAGTTGACCATATGTTGGATTTTGCAGCAGGAATTGCTGGTACAATTCGTTACTCTAATATAGCTCAAGTACAAGCTGAAGATGTAATGATTATTTGTAACAAAGAAGTTTTTGATGCAATAGGCCAAAGGCAATTGATCAAAACATTATATGAAAATGATGATTTAGGGGAAACTGCAAGCATTATAATTGACGATGCTAGATTAAAAAATGACCAAGATTCTTTACAAATACTACTGGCAAAAGTAGAAGAAGTTATCCCCGCAGGTCGTACCAGCCGTTTAAATTTAGGTTTATTCCAAAATCAACAAGATGAGATGACTCAAGAAACAACAAGGTATCAGCCTATCACTACTGAGCCATCTGACGTTGATGAAGGACAGGCGCTAGATTCGGACACAGACGAAACATTTAAACCACAATATCCAATCAAGGACGAAGATCCGCAAGAAACTGACGAAGAAATTATAACATCTGATCCAGATGATCCTTTCAAACCAAAAGTTGAAAAAGACACTGCTGAATTTGAAACTGTCGGTGTTTCCGAAGTTCCTGATGAACCAGAAAGCCTAGATTCAATAGACCTTATGGAATTAGAGGAACATCAAGCAGTAGCATCTGATGATCTTAATACAGATGATATAGACGATATACCTGTATTTGAACCGATTGTACCTAGCAAACAAGAGGAGGATCTTTTTTCTGCTGGACATCGCTATGCAGATGAAGATTTTAATGATTTTGTTGATGATGAATATTTAAGTGAAGATGAATGGGAATCAGACATTAGCGATTATGATGATGAAGATGAATATGAGTATGAAGAGGACTATTACGAAGGAGANAGATCTTCAAATGTCAGACGAAATGTTATTTATGCCATTTTGATTTTAATTTGTATAGTTTGTATTTATGCTTTGGCTCGTATGTTTTTCTTTAGTGATGATCCGAATGATGCTGAAGAAACTGAATCTATTTCTATTGATGAACCAGCCATTATTAATACTGATGAGGACAATGTTCGTACACCAGTTCAACCACCTGCAAGTGATGAAGTTGATACAGAAGAACCTACTGATGAAACTGGGACTCCAGACACGGGTGACACAGACGACACAGACATCACAGAACCAAGTGGAGAGTTGCAAGCAGGAGGCACAGGCACAGTTAATACGGAGATTCTCAATATTCGCTCCGAACCAAATACAGACGGTGCGGTTGCTGGAGTATTAGTCGAGGGTAGTGCGGTCCAAATTCTTGATGTAGTTGATGATTGGTATTATATTCAAACAGCAGAAGGCATCGAAGGATATGTTTTTGCTGATTACATTGATTAAGATGATAATAATTTTTTAGGTTAACATTTTTAAGCTGAGTTCTGTTTCTTTTAAATATGGCTCAGCTTATTTTATTTAAAAGATTGTGCTATATTCTTAATTAAATTTAATTTTATAAAAATAGTTATTTTATGTTAATAAAGGAGAATATTAATGAAATCAATGGGCTTAAATGAATTACGTGAAAAATACTTAGAATTTTTTGAAACAAAACAACATTTAATTCTACCAAGTTTTTCTTTGATCCCTAAAAATGATCCATCGATATTATTAGTCAACGCTGGTATGACGCCATTAAAGCCCTACTTTACCGGTGCAGAAAGTCCACCATCTAAAAGGATTGCTACTTGCCAAAAATGTGTTAGAACTCAAGATATTGATATTGTTGGTTCTACTGCCAGACATGCTACTTTTTTTGAAATGTTAGGTAATTTTTCATTTGGAGATTATTTCAAAGAAGAAGCAATAAGTTGGGCATGGGAATTTTGTACAGAAGTCTTACATATGTCAGAAGATAGGCTATATATAACAATCTATGAAGAAGATGACGAAGCCTTTGATATTTGGCACGATCAAGTTGGTATTCCTTCAGAAAAAATTTTTAGATTTGGTAAAGAAGATAATTTTTGGGAACATGGCACAGGTCCTTGTGGTCCATGTTCAGAGCTATTTTATGATCGAGGCGAAAAGTATGGTTGTGGTGATCCAAATTGTACAGTCGGTTGTGAATGTGATCGTTTTATTGAATTTTGGAATTTAGTTTTCACTCAATTTGAAAAAGATGAAGAGGGAAATTATCACCCGCTAAAAAACAAAAACATTGATACAGGTTGTGGTCTCGAAAGACTGGCTAGTATTATGCAAGACGTGGGTACGATTTTTGAGGTCGATACTGTAAAGGCAATATTAGATCGAACATGTGAATTAGCGAATGTCACATATGGTCAATCAGAAGACATTGATGCGGCAATTAGAGTTATTACAGATCATGTTCGAAGTACTGTCTTTATGATAAGTGATGGAATAGAACCATCAAACGAACGCCGCGGCTATGTACTCAGACGTTTGATTAGACGAGCGGCTCGCTATGGCCTAAAACTAGGAATCGAAGACTCATTTCTCACCGATTTAGCAAAAATTGCAATTGATCAATCAAAATCCGCCTATCCAGAACTTGAAGACCGATACGATTATATTATGCGCGTCATCACCCAAGAAGAAAAATCTTTTGCTAGAACTATCAGGCAAGGAACAGAAATTCTTAACAGATATCTAGCGGAAAGCAAAGATAAAAATTTAAACGAATTAAGTGGCGAACAAGTTTTTAAACTGCACGATACATATGGCTTTCCAGTTGATTTAACTCGTGAAATAGCTGCAGAAAAAGGCATTATTATTGATACAGAGGGATTTAATCAATTGATGGCAGAGCAAAAAGAAAGAGCTAGAAAAGCAACTTTAGCAAATACTGACTCTGCTTGGGATGATAGCAGTTTACCAGAAGTAGTTGATCAGAGCCAAGAAACAAAATTTTTAGGATATGACGTAACTGAATTAGAAGCCACAGTGCTTTACCTATTACAAAATACAGATAATGGCTTAGAAGTCATAGAAACTGCCAGTAAAGATGAACCCGTGATTATTATTAGTGATCAAACACCTTTTTACGCAGAAGCTGGTGGTCAAGTTGGTGATACTGGTCTAATTCAAAATGATCATTCTAAAGTGAAAATCCAAACAGTTACAAAAAATGGTTCGGATATATATTTGCATCAGGGAATAGTTCTCGAAGGTACAGTTAAGAGCGGAACTCAGATGACATTTTCTGTAGATGCAAAAACTCGTTTAGAAACAGAACGTAATCATACAGGCACTCACATTTTACATCAGGCTCTTTATCAAGTTCTGGGTGAGCATGTGGAGCAGGCTGGATCTTTAGTTGAAGCAAATCGTTTGCGTTTTGACTTTAAACATTTTGAACCAGTTAATCGTGATGAGTTAAATAAAATTGAACACATATGTAATGAGGCTATTTTAGCTGATATTCCTGTCACTACAGAGTTAATGGGTTTAGCTGAAGCAAAGCAAGCTGGTGCCAGAGCTTTATTTGGAGAAAAATATTCGGATAATGTTCGAGTTGTATCAATTGGAGATTTTAGCAAAGAATTGTGTGGAGGTACCCATTTAGATCATAGTTCTCAGATAGGTAGCTTGAGGATTACATCCGAAACAGGTATAGCTGCAGGTGTAAGAAGAATAGAAGCTGTAACAGGTACTTATGCTTACGATTATTCAACTAATGAAGCTGAGATTATCAAGAACATTTCTGAGATGTTGAAATCTGGTCCAGACAAGATAATAGAACGTGTTGAGCAACTTCAGGATAAACAAAAAGAGCTGGAAAAAGAAATATCTACAATTAAAGCTTCGCAAGCAACTCAAAAAGCAGATGAATTAATAAAAAATGTTGAAACTATTGGGGAGATAAAAGTAACTTTCTCAAAATTAGAAAATGCCGAAGCAAATCAATTACGTCAAACTGGTGATCAGATGCGAGCTCATTTTCAATCTGAGCCATACATGATTGTATTAGCTTCAGAAAACCAAAACAATGTAATTTGGCTTATCATGGCAAATAAAGAAGCAGTAGAACATGGTGTTCATGCTGGCAATATAATCCGTGAAGCGGCAAAAATTACAGGTGGAGGTGGTGGAGGTCGTCCAGACATGGCCCAAGCAGGTGGCAAAGATGCTTCTAAGATAGATCAAGCATTTGCTTTTATTAGAGAAAAAATTAAAGAAATATAAAAAGGAAGGAATATTATGGCAGATTGTATTTTTTGTAAAATAGCAAACAAAGAAATAGATTCTAGTGTAGTATATGAAAATGAGCACGTGATAGCTTTTCAGGATGCAAATCCGGTAGCCAAAGTTCATGTGTTGATTGTACCAAAAGTTCATTTTGCCAATATTTATGATTTGGGAAAATCTGAGCAAAAAGATGAGATTATGCCCGCAATTTCAGAAGCAATTAGTAAAGTGGCAGAAATTTGTGAGACCGAAGATTGTTTTCGTATTATTGTAAATAATGGTGAAAAAGCAGGTCAAACTGTTTTCCATCTTCACTTTCATTTGATAGGTGGTCAAGAATTACCATTAAGTCTCTTATAGTTTTTTGTTAACAAAAAATTTTTGAAAATTTGTTTGTTTATATAACTAGTTTAATTTAAAAACCCTCTTTCTGATATCTTAAAGAAAGAGGGTCAATTTATTTAAGTCCTATTTTCTCAATTATTGATCATTGCCTTAGCTTAGCAATTTTGTTAAAGCTTTAACGTGAACACCGGTAGCACGCTCAGGTAAATAATCATTTGGTTTGCTTAGGTAGGCAGTTCCCGCAATATCAAGATGGATCCATGGCTTTTCGTCTGCAACAAACTTCTCTATAAATTGTCCGGCAGTGATTGTGCCTGCTAATCTCCCACCAGAATTTTTGAGATCTGCAACTTTTGACTCATTGTTTTTTGCCAATTTCTTATCATTTGGCAAGAGCCAAACTTTTTCACCCACAGCTTGAGCAGCATCGTAAAATTCATTGTAGAAATCTTCATCATTAGTCAAAGCACCTGTATACTCTTCGCCTAAGGCTACCAAACAAGCCCCTGTCAAGGTTGCAAGATCAATTACTTTCTCAACATTTAAATTATTGGTAATAAAGTAAATTGCATCGGCTAGAGTTACACGTCCTTCAGCATCTGTATTGTCAATCTCAATTGTTTTGCCAGACAATGAATTAATAATGTCTCCAGGTTTAAATGAACGTCCTGAAATCATATTTTCGCATGCTGCAATAACTGCAATCACATTTGTTTTTGCTTTTGTTTTTGCAAGTGCGTACATTGTCCCAATAACCGATCCGGCACCGCCCATATCACAGTGCATACTAAGCATTCCAGAAGTAGGTTTAATCGAATAACCTCCGGTATCATAAGTCATACCTTTGCCAACTAGTCCGATACTTTTTTCTGAATGAGGATTGCCTTTATATTCCATAATAATGAAACGAGGCTCTTGGTCAGAACCTTGGGCAACAGCCAGGAAAGCTGACATTCCGATTTCAGAAATCTTTTCACGTTCATAAATTGTAACCTCAATGCCAAGCGGTTCTAAATTATTTACTGCAGCTTCTGCTAATTTTGTTGGAGTTAAATAATTAGCTGTTTCATTAACGAGATCACGTGCTAAAAACACACCAGACATAATTTCAGCAATCTTAGTTGTTCGAGAATTAAAATCTGCTTCTGAAATATCATATTCAGGAGCCAAACTAAAATTTATTTTTAAATTAAAGTTTTCTTGATTTGAATTATTTTCTTTTTTAGCTTTATATTTGTCAAATTGATAAGTTCCCTGCCATAAACCTTCAACAAAAGCATCGATCGGTGAATTAATCTCTAGATTTTCTAGATAAGGTAATTCAACTTCAATTTCTGTTACATTATTCTGCTTGGCTTTTTGAAATAATTTGAAGCCAATAGTGCGCAGACTATCAATTTTTATTTCATCTTTTTCGCCGAGACCAATTAGAATATAGCTCGTATTATCAATACTGGGTAGGTAAATTATATCCTCAGCTTTAGCTTTAAAATTAGTTACTTTCTTTGCCCATTTTATAATTTCAGTTTGATCTGTTTGGTCAGCAAAGACAACCTTAACACCACCACTATCATTAAAATTAAAATTAATCATCAAGTACCAACTTTCTAATATAATGTTATTAATATTCTAGCTGAGTTGATTAAACAATGATAGATGTAATGCTTTGTTATCTCATAATCTAACAATCAGCTCCAAGGCATATATAAGATGCACATGATCCTTTCAAGAGAAAAACTTGTAAACTTTGTTGGATACTGTTATCATACACAGTGAATTTAATCCACTGTGAGGGGAGTGAAAAAGTTAGATGACAGAGATCAGGGTTAAAGAGAACGAATCCCTAGACAGTGCTCTCAGACGTTTTAAACGCTCTTGCGCTAGATCAGGTGTTCTCGCTGAAGTTCGTAAACGCGAGCACTATGAAAAACCAAGCGTTAAGCGCAAACGAAAATCTGAAGCTGCTCGCAAGCGAAAACGCTAGGAGTAGTTGAATAAGAGTAATCGACAAGAGGTTTCGTCTTTAACAGCGGGCCTCTTTTTTTGTACTTATATCTTTTTAAAAATGAAACTAATATTACAATCTATCTAGATTAGATATGTTAAGATATCGTTAATTAATAACTATCGAAAGAAGTGTTTGAGATTAAAGAAAATGTATTAGAAAAAAGAAAATGGTATCCAAATCCTTTAACGCAAGTCTACAACGAGACACTCTTAAAAGATAAAAAGTTGTCGAGTTTAGAGAAAATAGATCTTGGAATTAAGGCCTTACTTGAAGCAAAAGGACTAAACGATGAAGTCAAGCAAAATGAGTTCCTAGAGCCAGATTTTGTCCAAATGCACGATCCTTTTTTGTTTAAGGACATGTATTTGACGTGTGAAATTATTGCACAAAGTTTGGATAAAAGAGAAAAAATTCTTATTTATGGTGACTATGATTGTGATGGCATCACTTCGACAGCGATTTTAGTTCGGCTTTTGCAAGAACTTGGTGCTGACGTTTCTTACTTTATTCCAAATAGATTAGATGATGGTTATGGACTTTCTGAAGATACAGTTCAAGAAGTTATTGCATTAAAGCCAAACCTTGTTATTACTGTTGATTGTGGAATTAACAATTATGCTGAAATAAACACTTTGATGCAGGCGAATATTAAGGTTATAATTAGTGATCATCATCAGCCAGCCGGTGATTATATGAAAAATGCATTAGCAGTAATTAATCCACAAGTCGCGACAGATAATTATCCATTTGCTGAACTAGCTGGAGCTGGAGTTGCTTATAAAATAGCAGAAGCTTTAGTCAATTATTTACAAGTTGAAGAAATTGACTTATCACCTGCATTATGTCTAGCCGCTATAGGTACGGTGGCAGATTCGATGCCCTTGGAAGAAGAAAATCGGGCGATCGTGGCTTTAGGAACAAGAATTTTTAAAGATAAAGCTCCACTCGGGCTTAGAACAATGGCAAAAAACTTTAATACGAGCAACTCTATAGAAGCATCGTTCTTTAGTTTTGTACTTGGACCGCGTATTAATGCCGCTGGCAGAATGGGTGATATAGAACCTGCCTTAGATTTGCTTCTATCTGATGATATAAGCGTAGTTGAAAAGTCCATAGAAAGGCTCGAAGAATTAAATAACAGACGTAAAGATTTGGAACGCAAAATCTATGAAGAAGCGATTACAAAAATTGATGCAATGCCTAAATCCGAAAAAGAGAATATTATTTTGGTTGCAGATTATGATTGGCATGAAGGAATAATAGGTATAGTTAGTTCGCGCTTGATGGAAAGATTTTCTGTGCCGGTTATCACATTTTCAGGTTCAGAAGGTGAATTAAAAGGTTCAGCCAGAAGCTTAGGTAATTTTGATATTTTAGCAGCTATCACCTCAGCCGAAGAACACACAATTTCTTATGGTGGACATTTGCAAGCTGCAGGTGTGACTGTTGCTAAGGAAAAGTTTGAGCTTTTCAAGAAAACAGTCATAGATTATGCAAGAGCAAATCCTGTCAAAAAATCTGAAATCTCGGATCGACAATATAGCTTAGAATTGCCACATGAGTTGATTTGTGATGAATTTGCTGAAAGATTGACCAGTCTAGAGCCATTTGGTCAAAAAAATGAAAAACCAACTTTTGTCTTGAAAAATGTTTATATTGATCAATGGCGAGAAGTTGGACAAGGAAAACATATTAGTTTGGATTTACGTTTAAGTGACTTACGAATTGTTTCTGGAATTGCTTTTAACGCTCAAGAATTTTCCCGTATTTTCAAGCAAAATGATTCTGTCGATTTACTTTTATATTTAAATTGGCGAGAATGGAATGGACAATATAAAATGCAATTACAAGTATTGGATATGGCAGTTCCAACCTTAAATAGTTTAATCTGGGATGATGTTGAGCGGCTTGAAAACACGTATCAGATTGAGATAAATCAAATTAATAATTTAGAAAAAATGTACGGTATTAACCGTAATCAGTTTTCGGTTACAAATGAGCAAATAACGAATGTCACAAAATACATTTATCAATATTCACCAGAGTTAGGTAAAGGCTTTAATATTGCTGTTTTAGCAAGAGCTATAGTTAGAGAAATGCAACTCTTTTTGAATCCCTTTATATTACTAAGAATATTAGATATGTTGAGTGAAATTTTGATTTTAGAAATACAAGTGAGTGATTCCTACAATTGTAAGATAAATTTGTTGCCAAAAAGTGAAGGCAATTTAAGCATACAGGAATCGCAAACTTGGAGAAACTTAAATGAACAGGGGTATATTATACATGAATGATAATAATTTAAACAAACAAATGTTTTCTCCTGAAAATATAAAATTGGCTGAAAAGACTGATAAAATACCAATAGAGAATGCTTTGGAAACAGAGATTAAATCTTCCAGTGATATAGAAGAACGCTATCAAGAAGATGATCGAATGATGCGCGATCTTTTAGAACAATTTGTTAGTTATTCAGGAGCTTCGTCTGGCAATAAAATTTGGGAAGCATATGAGTTTGCGAAACATGCTCATGAAGGACAGAAACGTGCAACTGGTGAAGATTACATTATTCATCCTATTGCAGTCATGGAAATTTTAATAGATATAGAGGTTGATCAGGATACGTTAATTGCCTCACTCTTACATGATGTAGCTGAAGATACAGAATATAGTCTTGATGATATTGAAGAAAAATTTGGTCAAGATGTTCGTTTATTGGTAGATGGTGTCACAAAATTAAGCAAAATTCATTTTTCCTCAAAAGAAGAAGTTCAAGCTGAAAATTTCCGTAAAATGTTTTTGTCTATGGCAGAAGACATTAGGGTTGTATTGATTAAGCTTGCAGATCGTTTGCATAATATGCGAACTCTCCGCTTTATGTCACCGGAAAAGCAAAAAGAAAAAGCACAAGAAACCTTGGATATATATGCACCTTTAGCCCATAGACTAGGTATTTACAAGATAAAATGGGAGTTGGAAGATATTTGCTTACGCTACCTAGAGCCAGAATCTTATTATGAGCTAGTTGGTGCTATTTCTCAAAAACGTTCTGAACGAGAAGACTATCTCGAAAAAATTGTAGCAGAAATGAATACAAAAATTTCTGAAATGGGGATAGAAGCGGAAATTGAAGGTAGACCTAAACACTTTTACAGTATTTATAAAAAAATGAAAGCCCAACATAGAACATTAGATGAGATATATGATCTTTTTGCTACAAGAATTATTGTACCAACAGTCGGTGATTGTTATGCAGTTTTAGGTTTAGTGCATGAATTGTATAAACCAATGCCTGGCCGTTTTAAAGACTATATCGCAATGCCAAAAGTCAATATGTACCAATCATTACACTCGACCGTAGTTGGGCCAGATGGTGTTCCGTTTGAGGTTCAAATCAGAACTTTTGAAATGCATCGAACAGCCGAATATGGAATCGCAGCTCATTGGCTCTATAAAGAGGGTAAGTCGGCTAAGAAAGAAGACGAAATAGAAGCAAAATTGACTTGGCTGAGACAATTGCTGGAATGGCAAAAAGATATGAGCGATGCATCTGAGTTTATGGATCTTCTCAAGACGGGTCTAGTAATAGATGAGGTATTTGTCTTTACTCCAACAGGTGATGTTAAATCATTACCAGCTGGATCTGTACCCATAGACTTTGCTTATCAAATTCACAGTGAAGTCGGTGACTCGATGTTTGGTGCTAAAGTAAATGGTCGGATGGTGCCTTTAAATTACAAACTTCGAAGTGGGGATATTGTTGAAATATTAACATCAGATAAAGTTCCTGGTCCTAGTAGGGATTGGCTCAATATTGTTAAAACATCCTCAGCTAAATCAAAAATTCGAAATTGGTTTAAGAAATCAATGCGAGAGGAAAATATTAGTCGTGGTAAAGATATTTTAGAGCGTGAGATAGAAAAATTAGGTTTTAAGCCTTCACAATTAATTCAAAAAGAATATTATAAGCCAATTCTAAATAATCATTCATTCCACAAATTAGATGATCTCTACGCTTCGTTAGGGTATGGTGGCATTTCAATTGGTAAGGTAGCGCCAAAGTTAAAAAATAATTATCTAAAAGCTTTACCAATAGAAGAGCGAGAGAAGTTGGGTTACCGCATTAATAGCAAAGGTGAAGTTGTTTATAGCCCTACCTCCCAATTGACCAAGGAAGACTTGCTCAAAGAAGCAAGTAGTATAACCCGTAAACAAGACTTAGAAAAGAAACGTTCTAAACAGGATCCAGGCGTTACTGTAACAGGCCTAGATAATGTTTTAGTTAAATTGGCACGGTGCTGTGGACCAGTTCCTGGTGATTCAATTATTGGTTATATTACAAGAGGATCAGGCGTAACTGTTCATCGTACTAAGTGTCCTAATATTCAAAGTATATTAGAAAAAAGTGAACGTTCTTTAGAAGATGCTGAAAGAGCTTCACGTCTGATAGATGTTACTTGGACCGATTCTAAATCTTCAGGTTTTTATGTTGATTTGCGTATTATTAGTCGCGACCGACCAAGACTTTTAGCAGATATTTCACAAGCTATTGCTGAGGAACAATTCACTATTGTGTCGGGTAATATCCAATCTGCCAAAGATATGACTGCAAATTTATTATTAACGATAAAAATTACTGACAACATCTCATTAGAAAAACTAATCGGACGGATAAAAGCAATTTCAGGTGTGATTAGTGTTAGAAGAGGTCATTAAAATACAAAAATCCCTTCTGGAGCTATGTTTTTCCAGAAGGGACTCATGTTAAATTAAGAATTGAGTTTACTTACAACTCTACCGTAGAAATGATCAACATTGGTCTACGTCTCGTTTGTTCATAAAGTATTTGTCTGATTTGTTGATATAAGCTACCCGAATCAATCCGTTCTTTCAGTGTTTTTTTGTTTTTCTTAGATTTACTTCGTCTAGCATTGTCGACAAAAGAGTAGATTTGATTTTGGCAACTCTTGATCACATCATTAATTTCACTTTTATAAATAAAACCTTTGGCCTCTATGATTGGTTCAGCAGCCAAATCATTTTGTACAGAATCAATTACCATGAATATAGCTACAACCCCATCATCAGCTAATAATAAGCGATCACGCAAGACAAGATCATCAACATCGCCAATACCCGAACCATCGATTAAAACACCAGCAGCTTCTGTATACCCAACAACTTCAGCAAATCGATTATTAAGCTCTAAAATATCTCCATTATTAAGGACAAAGGTATTTTTCTCAGGAATTCCCATTTGTTGTGCAAGTTTTGCATGCATAGACAAATGTCTATATTCTCCATGCGATGGGATAAAATATTTTGGTTTCAGTAAATTTATTAATAATGCCATCTCGCCACTGTAACAATGACCCGAAACGTGAATATCTGCTAAGTCGTGGTAAATAACTTTTGCACCTCTTTTTACGAGTTCATCAATTACTCGGTAAATTGCTTTCTCATTACCGGGAATCATGCTGGAAGACATAAGCACTGTGTCATTTTTATTGATTGCAACTTGACGATGTTGCGAAAATGCCATTCTTGTTAAAGCAGACATTGGCTCGCCCTGTGAGCCTGTAGTAATAATGACTAGCTCGTGTGGAGCAAACTTGTTGATATCTTTAATGTCGATAATGGTGTTTTTCCTATAATCAATATAGTTGAGCGAGTCTGCTGCTTCAAAAGCATTTAGCATACTGCGACCAACTAAGGCAACTTTGCGATTAAATTGCTCTGCTGCAGTAATAATTTGTTGCATGCGGAAAATATTAGATGAAAAGGTACTAACAAAAATTCTACCCTCAATTTTGGCAAATAACTCTGCAAAGGTTTCACCAACAATTTGCTCCGAAGGACTAAATCCTTCTACCTCGATATTACAACTTTCGGCAAACATTGCTAATACACCATCATTACCAATTTGTGCGATCCGGTGCAGATCAATAGGATCACCATCAACTGGAGTATAATCTATTTTATAGTCTCCTGTATGAAAAATATTTCCAATTGGTGTTTCAATCAAAAGAGCACAAGCATCAGCTATACTATGATTTACATGAACAAACTCCACATTAAATGCACCAGCTCTAACTCGATCACCATCTTTTACTACATTTAGCTTTGGGTTTTGGATTGCTGAACCTTGATCACGTGCGCCTTTTCCAGAATCACTAAGTTTGTTTTCAACCAGTTTAATTGTCATAGCAGTTCCGTATACAGGGATTGGATATTCACGTAAAAACCAAGTAATTGCACCAATATGATCTTCGTGGCCATGAGTTAAGAAAATTGCTCGAATTCTATCTTTTTGATTTTTCAACCAACTAAAATCTGGAATTATTAAATCAACACCAGGCATGTCTTCGTCTGGAAAAGCAATTCCAACATCTACTAAAATAATGTCGTTGCCCCATTGAAAGGCGGTCATATTTTTACCAAATTCACGCATTCCACCTAAAGGAACAATTTTTATCCGAGATTCATTTCCAAACAATTTTGGGAAGTCTTCAGTTCTATTTTTTTTCATCTGTAACTCTTTTCTATTTTTTATGAAAATTCAATAGATTAATTGTTGTTTTATTTTAACAGATTTTACATGTTATGATAAAACGATCGAAAACATGTTTTTAAATAAATCTTAATTAACAAATTTCTGCAAGAACTTAATAATATAACTTGCAAGCAAATTCTTTGCGTGCTAAAATACTTAACTGAAATAAGCCGCAGGAGGTGAGAGAATGCCAAATATTAAATCAGCAATTAAGCGTGTAAAGCAAAGTGCTCGCAGAACTGAAATTAATAAACATAAGAAAAGTGAATTAAAAACAGTTGTTAAAAATGCTCATCAAGCATTGGACGCTTCCGCAGCAAATTCCGCAGAAAAAGCTTTGATTGCGCAGAAAAAACTTGATAAGGCCGCAGGTAAAGGCTTAATCCACAAGAACAAAGCAGCGCGTCAAAAATCACAAATCGCAAAAAAACTCAACAACATGAGTTAGAAAATAATTTAATATAGAAGAAATGTTTCCGGGGCAGGGCGTAATTCCCTACCGGCGGTAATTGATCAAGATCATAAGCCCGCGACTCTCAGCAGAGATTGATAAGGTGTAAATCCTTAGCCGACAGTAAAGTCTGGATGGAAGGAAACATAGCTAGTTAAACTAGTTGTTGCCCCGTCGTTTGTCGGGGTTTTTTGCTTTGACAAATGATCTTTCTGACGAAGGAGGTTTCAAATGTCAGATCAAAAATTAGAGAATGCTAAACATGCTAGAACAAAAGCCAGTGAGAAAACAAAGTGGATTGCTAAAACAGGTATATTATCAGCCTTTGCTATAATATTAATGTATTTGGAATTTAGTATTCCATTTATGCCGGTTTTCTTAAAATTTGATTTTGCTGAAATCCCAGCTTTGTTAGGCTCATTTGCTTTAGGACCGTGGTCCGGTCTATTAATCGAATTCATTAAGAATTTATCGCATTTGCCATTTAGTCATACAGGTTTTGTTGGTGAATTAAGTAACTTTATTATCTGTGGAAGTTTTGTTTTTGCTGCTGGTTTAATTTATCAAAGGAAAAAGACAAAAAAAGGTGCAGTAATTAGCCTAATTGTTGGAACGCTAGTAATGACAACGCTAGGTGTTTTTGTAAATTATTTCATCAATTTACCTTTTTATTTTAATGTTATGGGCTTAAATATGAATGACATTATTGGCATGACAGCAGCTGCAGGAAATACCTTAGTAAAAGATATGCGAACCTTGATATCATTTGTCTTTGTTCCATTTAACATTTTTAAAGGTGTTGTTATTTCTTTAATCGTCATGACAATATACAAAAAAATAAGTCCGATTTTACATAAATAGTTGATTAAATATTGAAATTATTGGTTATTCTAAAAAATAAATAGAATATCTTATAATCTGTTGTAGTAATTGATAATTCAGAGCGAAGCTGTGAATCATAATATTAGTGGTTCACAACTTTGCTTTTTCTCTATATAATAAATGGCAGAATGGAGGGAATTCTTTTGCCTAATGCAGATGGACAATGGGAGCAAATTGTCGTATTTTTTAGAAATATTTTTAATTCGTTACAAGAGGGAATTCTCTTTATTGGTGAGCCACTTGATATTATCTTGGCTGTTGTTGATGTTTTAATAACAAGTTTCATTTTTTATTATATTTTACGAATTATACGAGACTCTAGAGCTTGGCAATTGCTAAAAGGTATTGTTTTCATTGTCGTACTAACGATCGTAGCTCGTGTGTTTAGTTTAAATCTTCTCAGCTTTTTGCTGTTAAATACGATTTCTATTTTTTCAATTGCGATTGTTATTATCTTTCAACCCGAATTACGACGTGCTCTGGAAACTGTTGGACGTTCTGGTCTTAACTTTTTCTCTTTTAGATCTAGTGGATACCTTGGTGAAAAAACAGCAACAACAGATTCCCAGTTGATAGAATCTATTGTTCAAGCCTGTCATGATATGTCTTTAACTAAGACTGGTGCCTTAATTGTTATGGAACGAACAACACCACTAGGTGATTTACAAGATCAAGATAATGCAGTTCAGATTGATTCTCCTGTTTCAGCTACTTTATTAAAACAAATTTTTTACAATGGTACACCATTACATGATGGGGCGATTGTAATTCGGAATGGTAGGATAGCTGCTGCAAAAGTACATATTCCTTTATCAGATAATTATCATTTACGTAAAGATTTTGGTACTCGTCATAGAGCAGCAATTGGAGCTAGTGAGATGGGAGATACTATCTCAATAGTAGTTTCTGAGGAGAAAGGTACAATTAGTATTGCAATAGAAGGCAGACTTTATGTACTTGATAATAGCGATGCTTTACGTACACAATTACATCGTTTATTTTTGCCAGATGAAGAAGAAAAAAAGCCATTTGGATTTTTCAGAAGAAAAAAGCCTAAGAATGTTCTAGGCAACGAGATTAGACCAACAAGAAAATTTTTATTAATGTTCGTTTCTCTCATTGCGGCTACTTTATTATGGTTTTTTGTTCAAATCACCATAAATCCAATCACTTCTAAAACCTTTAATGTTATTTTGACCTACAAAAATACAGAAACTTTAGCAGAAAAAGGTCTAGAGGCAACATATCCAACAGAAACGGTTCAATTAGAATTAACTGGTCGTAAAAATTTGTTAGATGATATGACTAGTCGTGAGATTGAGGCGTATATTGATTTTAGTCAGGTTGATCAAACAGGTATTCAACCGGTTGAGATTTCTATTAATAAAAATACACCATTTTATACAAGAACAGACTATGTAACCCCGGAAGAGGTAACAATAGCTGTTCGATCTTACAATGAAAATGCAAATTAATTAATTTGCTTGCTTAATGTTTTGGAGGAAATATGACTAGATTATTCGGTACAGATGGAGTGCGTGGTATTGCAAACAAAGAATTAACCCCAGATTTAGCTTTTAGATTGGGTTTTTGTGGTGCCAGAGTTTTAACTGGTGAAAAAAGCCACAAACCGATAATTTTGGTGGGATCAGATACAAGAATTTCTTGTGCAATGCTTGAATCAGCCTTAGTTGCTGGTATTACTTCTGCCGGTGCAGACGCTTTCCTTGCTGGTGTTGTGCCAACTCCAGCTGTAGCTTATTTAACAAAAAAGTATAATTGCGACGCAGGTATTATGATTTCTGCATCCCATAACTCATATGAATACAATGGCATTAAGTTTTTTGCAAGTACAGGTTATAAATTGCCAGACGAAGTTGAAGACCAGATCGAAACGATGATGGCTTCTTACACAGAGGATATCGAGCGTCCAATTGGTGGGCAAATTGGTCATCGTATTAATAAACCAAATGCTGCTAGAGATTATGCAGAGCATATTAAAAGACGCATGAGTGTGGATTTATCAGGTATGAAGATTGCACTTGATTGTGCAAATGGCGCTAGTTATCATATTGCTCCTAGCCTTTTTTCTGATTTGGGTGCAGAAGTTATTGCCATAGGGATTGAACCAGATGGAGAAAATATTAATTTAAATTGTGGTTCAACTCATATGAAACGATTAGAGCAAACTGTACGCCGTGAAGGTTGTGATATTGGTATAGCTTTTGATGGTGATGCTGATAGAATGCTTGCTATTGATGAAAATGGTCACCATGTAGATGGCGATGGAATTATTGCGATTATTGCTAAAGGTATGCAAGCACGTGGTCTTTTAAGGGACAATAAAGTTTGCGTCACAGTAATGAGTAATTTAGGTTTAGACATTTTTGCAGAAGCTGCCAATATTACTCTTGCAAAAACTCAAGTTGGTGATAGATATGTTCTAGAAGAAATGTTAAAGTCTGGAATTTCTTTAGGCGGAGAACAAAGTGGACATATCATTTTATTGCAACATTCAACGACGGGGGATGGAATTCTGAGCGCCTTAGCACTTCTTAAAACTTTACGTAATGCCGATATACGTCTTTCAGAAGCACGTTCTATTATGAAACCTTTACCGCAAGTATTAAAAAATGCCAAAATTTCTAATGAAAGAAAAAAAGCAGCAATGGAAGATGAAGATGTGCTCGCAATTATTTCAGAAGAAGAAAAACGTCTCAACAATAAAGGTAGAATTTTAGTGCGTCCTTCTGGCACTGAACCAATTGTTCGTGTGATGATAGAAGGTGAAGATACTAAAGAAATTTCGGATATGGCAGATCGAATTGTTGAATTATTAAACAGCCGTTACGGAATCTAAAATGTCGCAAAAGCAAGCACTAAAAATTGTAGGTATCTTGACCTTAATTAGCATTGTTGTTTTGGTAGTACATGGAATTCTTGTAGATAAATATCCACAAGAATTTGATCGTGCAGCAAAAAACGATACGATTCTGCCAGAACAAAATGATGAAGCTATTGCAGATGAATTGCCTATCAACCAAATGCAAGTAGAGAGCACAACCAAAAACAATCAAAATGTTTTTAGTTGGCCTTATGACTCTGCTGTGCCAATTTATCATCAAGCTGATCTTGAGATATATTTAAATAAAGTAAAAGATGAAAATGCTCTTAGCGGTATTACAATCTATCTCTCACATACTTCGCTTAAGATGGAAGAAAGTTCAGATAATGATGATATAGAATCTTCAGCATCAGAACAGCCAGAGAATGATCTAGATTCCCCAAATAATGAGCTATCATATGAAGAAACTTCTAATATTAATGAAATTGTTAATGGTGAATTAACTGATCAAGAATATGAAGAGATTCTCAAAAATATTGTAACGGAAACAAAAAATAGTTTAGAAGCGATTGGCGCAACTGTTATTGTTCTAGATGAAAATTTATATGATGATTTACAAAAATCAGCATTTGTAGGGCATGATATTTTAGAAGATTTTATCAATGAATTATCAGAACAAAAATTTAAAAGTGATGTTCTAGAATCTTTATTAAATCCATTGGCTAGAATAAAAACTTCTTCTAAGAACCAAACATTTTTTGCTGCTGTTGGGGTGACCCCAGAACATCGATTATTATTGGATGTTGAGAGACAATATTTAGATCGAATTTTTATCAATTTTAGATTTGGTAATGAAGAGCAGGAAAGTGGTAGTTTAGTCCGATATTTTGGTAACCAAAGTGCAGCGATTGGTGCACAAGGTGAATCAATTAGTAGTGAGATGTCAGAAAACCCTGCTTATATTGCCTATGACATAGAAAACAGACATCGATTGGCTAATCTAACAAACAAAAATATTAATCAATTGCTACCAGCCTTAAATAATGATCTCGAACAAGGTGTTAAAGAAGATATTGTCACTAGTTTAAGATTAATTAATCTTAACAGCATAGATATTACAATCGGTCAAAAAGGTCAAGTTTTTGATATGCAAATCCTTACATCTGAAGAACAACAAAAAGTCCTTGCAGAAACAATTAGTCATTCTTGTTATGAATTTTACTGTACAGATTTAAACTAATTATTGATTTTTGCAGTAATGATAATATAACCGGTATTGTCGTATGAATAACGAGTTTCTGCAATGTTTTCTGGTAATAATATAGGTTGGCTAGGATCCTGTCTACTGATAAAAAAATCATTAGCTTTGTAGATTTTATTTGGTTCAAGAAAATTAATATATTCTTCTAACACCCAGTAATTTTTTGCCATGATCATAGAGTGAGGCAAGCCAACATAACGAATGTGCCATGGTTCATATGAAATTCCTGTAATTTCTTCTTTGTTTTCTGGGTAACGAATTATAAAACCAAATTCGGCGCAGTGTTTGTCGACAAATTGCCCAGCTTTACTATCAATAAAATTAATTCCACCAAAATTTTGAACATAAACATCTAGAGCTAAACCAGTATGATGCTCGCTATGACCTGCTGGCTGAGCTATATCAGGATTATTAGTATGTAGTTGAGCTTGTTCTTCTAGTGAACGATAAACAGAAGCGACATACATTTTTTCACCAGTATGTTCTGTTACAGCTTCGGTTAAAGTGGCATAATCAGCCAAAAGAGCTTTATTCATAAATACTGTGCTGTCTTTATATTCGGCTAAGCTTGGTGAAAAGGATTCTGGCAATGGGTGCTCATTATTAATTAATATTAAACTTTGATCAACTTGCCAATTAGTGTTTTCTAATTGATAGGATATAAGATTTGCGTTGTCCAACTCTTTAATTTGATATTCATTTTGTATGTTGAGAAAAACATTTTGTACTTTGTACAATATCTCTGGTTGCTTTATTAAAAAAATAGAAGCAAATAAGAATATTAAAATAAGGAAAATAAGCACAAAGTAGATAGCATTATTCTTTTGTTTTTTCATAAAAAATCCATTATAAAATATATAGTTAAGGCTTAGAATTTGATAAGCAATTACAATATAAGTTAATTATTAATTAAATTTCAGGCATAATAAAACCTAGAAAACCATGATAAGATAAATTTTCTAAAGTGTCGATTATTTGTTCTACTTCTAAATTTATATCGTCACGATACCAACGTTCAAAAACAGCAATGGTACCTGCTGCCCAATACTCAATTGAAATTGCCAGCACATTTTTATCTAAATCTAATTTATTACTTAGAATATCCATCAGACTCTTCTTCATTGCTGTCGTTACTTTTTGAACTACCGAAGTTCTGAAACCAAGTGTCTTAAGATGTGTTCTTAAACTGGTCTTATTATCAAAGATATAGTGTATTTGGTGAAAAAATTCATGTGAATCATCTAGGTTGCTAAAATCAAATTGATTTAATGCTTCAGTAAACACATCAACCATTTCATCTTCAATTTCTTCAACTAAGTGATACATATCATCATAATGATTGTAAAATGTCTTACGATTTATTTCGGCCACTTCAGATATTTCTTTAACGGTTATTTCATCTAAATCTTTTTTAGTCAATAATGTTTTTAGTGCAGAACGTATTGCACGTTTTGTTTTTCTCACACGTGGATCGATTTTTTTATCATTTTTTAAAAAATCTGTCATTGAAATAAACCCCTAGCTTTTGATTAAAAATAACTTCTAAATTTAATTTTTTCCACAAATTTAAATTTAATGCGGTATAGAACACATTTTTTATTTTTGTGTTGTTGTTGTATCTATCTTGCTGATGATAATATACAGGTGTTACTTAAGTCAAATGTGTGTAAAATATCTAGCTTTTAATGAAAAGGAAAGTTGTGAAAGATGAAAAATATAAGATTAAAAGATAAAGCTATTATAAAGGCGACCGAAGTTGCATTGTCTTATTTAGATAAAGATCCGGAAACAAATATTCCCAAATTGATGGAATGGTGGAAGCGAATAGATCGCAGTGAAACCAGTGCCAGCAAACAAAAACTTATTCAAGAGATTGTAGACAATCCTGAGGGAAACAATTGGTATCAGCTTGTCATGAGTTTGTGGGACGATGTTGATACCGAGGTTCGAAAAACACTTTTTAAAAATTTTGTTATTAATGCCTTTTTAGTTTGGCAACGGGTTAAGCAAGAAAGCATTGAGGAACATGATTGTAATATCCCCTGGGCTATATTAATGGATCCAACTTCTGCTTGTAATTTGACTTGTATCGGTTGCTGGGCTGCAGATTATGGTCAGCAGATGAATATGAGTTATGAAACTCTCGACTCGTTTATCGAACAGGGTAAAGAGCTTGGCACTTACATGTATATTTTTTCTGGTGGAGAGCCTCTGGTACGTAAAAAAGATATCATTAAATTATGCGAAAAGCATGATGATTGTGTTTTTTTAGCTTTTACAAATGGCACCTTAATTGATGAAAAATTTGCAGACGAGATGCTAAGAGTAAAAAACTTCGTACCAGCAATTAGTATTGAAGGATTTGAAGAAGCAACCGATGCCCGCCGTGGCGAAGGAACATTTGGAAAAGTTCTTAATGCAATGGAAATTCTTAAAGAAAACAAATTACCTTTTGGTGCTTCCTGCTGCTATACCAGTGAAAATACAGAAGATATTGCCAGTGAAGAATTTATCGATGCCTTGGTAGATTGGGGTTGTAAATTTGCTTGGTTCTTTACCTATATGCCAGTAGGAGTTAATGCGGTCCCAGATCTTTTAGCTCGTCCAGATCAAAGAGAATTAATGTATCATAGTATACGCGAATATCGTAATACGAAGCCTATCTTTACTATTGATTTTTGGAATGACGGTGAATATGTTAACGGTTGTATCGCAGGCGCTAAATACTATCTACATATTAATGCGAATGGTGATATTGAGCCTTGTGCATTTATTCATTATTCAGATTCTAATATTCATGAGAAAACTTTGCTTGAAGCTTATCAATCTCCACTCTTTCAAGCATATCGTAAAAATCAACCATTTAATGATAATTTATTAAGACCTTGTCCATTGCTCGATAATGAAGGAGCTTTGACTGAAATGGTTGAAGAAAGTGGTGCCTATTCAACCGATATGGAATCTCCTGAAGATGTACGGGATCTGTCTGCTAAGACTGTTGATATTATTCACGCATGGGAGCCGGTTGCAGATAAATTATGGCAAGAATCTCAAAAAGCCAAAATAAGTAAGTAATTACTGTATAGTAGGTAAATAATTTTGATGTTAAAAATAAACCTTGAAGTTGTAGATAATTTCAAGGTTTTTTTATAGACATAAACTTAGTTTTGTACCCAAACTTACAACTAAATATTTCCTGTTCTCATATACTAACAGAGAACAAATAAAAAACTTTAATATATAAGTAGGTAAGTTATGCTTCAAATAAAAAAAATTAGTAAACAGTATCAGACAGGAGAATTGCTTCAAAAGGCATTGGATGAAGTAAGTCTTAATTTGCGTAGCAATGAATTTGTAGCTGTTTTAGGGCCTAGTGGTTCAGGCAAGACAACCTTGCTTAATTTGATCGGTGGCTTGGATCGCTATGATAGTGGTGAGTTATTAATTAATTCTATTTCTACAAAAAATTATAAAGATAGAGATTGGGATTCATATCGGAATCACAGAGTTGGTTTTGTATTTCAAACTTACAATTTAATTCAGCATCAATCACTTCTGGTAAATGTCGAGCTTGCTCTAACGATTTCAGGTATTTCTAAAAGTGAAAGACGCAAGCGAGCTAAACAAGCTTTGACGGAGGTAGGACTAGGTGATCAAGTTCATAAGCGACCAAATCAACTATCAGGTGGTCAAATGCAGCGAGTTGCAATTGCTAGAGCTTTAGTGAATGATCCAGAAATTTTATTAGCTGACGAACCTACTGGTGCCCTCGATAGCGAAACTGGAGTTCAAGTATTAGATCTTTTAGAAGAGGTTGCCAAAGATCGTCTGGTTGTTATGGTTACTCATAATGCTGAATTAGCAAAAAAATATGCTACCCGTATTGTAAAATTACGAGATGGAAAAGTTGTTTCAGATAGTAATCCTTATGAAATTGAAGAAAATAAGTTTGCGAAGTTTGAAACAAATGAGAAGAGACAGCCTCCTAAACAAGCTAAAAATATTTCACAGGCAAAAAAAGAAGAAGATCAAATCAAAACCAAAAAATCAGCTATGAATTTCTTTACAGCCCTAGGTTTATCTTTTAATAATCTGTGGGAGAAAAAAGGTCGAACTATTCTTACTGCTTTTGCTGGTTCAATAGGCATTATAGGTATCGCTTTGATTTTGTCACTTTCAACTGGTGTTAATAACTATATTATTGATATTCAAAAAGAAACGATGACTTCATATCCACTTACTGTGGAAGATGTCACGATGGATATGACCAGTTTTTTCGAAATAGCTGAAGATCAAAGAAAACAAGGAAATAAAGAACATTCTGAAGATAGAATTTATCTTAATAGCCTTGATTTGGAGTTGAGCTCTGGTTTTACAAGCAATATCAAAGAAAATAATTTGGAGGATTTCAAAAAATATTTGGAAAATCCTGATAGTGAAATACATGAATACGTAGGAGAAGCAGGAATTAAATATTCTTATGCAACAAAATTTCAAGTTTTTTCACATGATCCTAATCAAGAATTAGTTAACACAGATGGAAGCACCTTTTCAGATTACTTACCAAATCAAGGTCAGCAAATGTATAGTGTAGAAGGGGCTAACACTGTTCAATACAACAATTTTACGGAACTTCTCTCAAGCAATGATGGTCAAGACTTAATCAGTCCACTTATTTTAGATAATTATCAATTGCTTTATGGTGATTGGCCAGAAAAAGCAGATGAAGTAATTTTGGTATTAAGTCAAGATAATGAATTGATGGCTAGTACACTTTATAATCTTGGAATTATGCCCGCGTCCGAGTATAAAGAAACTTTACAAGCTATCGTTGCTGGCGAAGATGTGGAAATAGAAGATCAGAGTTTTGAATTTTCAGACATTTTGGAACAAACATTTTATGTCTATCCAGAAGCAGAACTTTATGAGGAACTGGATAATGGAATTTTTACATATATAGGTGATGATTATTCAATTGTGGAATCAAGGTTAGCTGATGCTGTGGAACTAAAAATTAGCGGAATTATTAAACCCAATTCTGACTTAGAAGTTCCTTTTATTCATCAACCAATTGGCTACACATCAGCTTTGACTGATTTGTTAATTGATCAGACAGAAGCGAGTGCAATCGTTAAACAACAAAGGGCTGAGCCTGAAATCAATGTCTTAGTTGGCTTACCTTTTGAAGAAACAGTTCCTGCCTCTAATTTAGAGACAAATCTCTCAGCTTTTGGTGTGGTCAGCTACGATCAGCCGCAAACGATTAATATTTATGTAGATAGTTTNGAAGCCAAAGAAGGTNTTAATGATAGTATCAGTAANTACAATCAGNAAATGGATGAAGCTGACAAAATTACCTATAACGATTACATTGGATTTATGCTATCTTCAATCACGGGGATTGTTAATGTTATTACTTACATTTTAATTGCTTTTGTAGCAGTTTCTTTAATAGTTTCATCAATCATGATTGGTATTATTACCTATATTTCCGTCTTAGAGAGAACCAAAGAAATTGGAATTTTAAGAGCTATTGGTGCATCAAGACGAAATATTGCTCAGGTCTTTAATGCGGAAACTTTTATCATAGGTTTAACATCCGGGATAATAGGGATCGGTATAACTTCGTTATTATTGATACCTGCAAATTCTTTAATTTATCGTTTGACAGGTATATCGGGAGTTAGTGCAGAACTCCCATTTAATGCAACAATTGTCTTAGTATTACTAAGTGTAGGTTTGACATTATTAGGTGGCCTTATACCTTCACAAAAGGCAGCCAAGATGGATCCGGTTACGGTTTTACGCTCGGAATAAATGATGTTTTTCTAGCAATTACATCTTTATTTACAGGAGTGATTAAATAAAAAGACACAAAACTAGCGTATCAAACAAATCCAAATCATGATTTTTTCTGAAAAATTGACAAGATTATTGATAGGGTATAGTATTGTATAGCTAAACAATTTAGCCAATAAACTCATATCGCATTCGTATTCTTAGAGCTTACGGGCGGTATGGCATGTGAGAGGTGAAAGAAATGAAAGAAGGAATACATCCAAAATACCATAAAGCAACTGTACGTTGTGCATGTGGTGCAACATTTGAAACAGGCTCAGTACTAGAAAGTATTAATGTAGAAATATGTTCTAATTGCCATCCATTTTATACAGGACGTCAAAAACTAGTTGACTCTGGCGGACGTGTTGATAAATTTAAACGTCGTATGGATCGTGCTAGAAAATCCCAAAAATAAGACAATAAAAAATTTAAGAATTTGAAGGAGTCTGTACCAGCTGGGACAACTCCTTTTTTATTAAATAGTTTTTAAAATCCTGAAATCGGTGTTTATGAGTAATAAAAATAATTCTATAGAACAAAGAAAAACGACAATTGGTGGTCAAGCTCTAATCGAAGGGTTGATGATGATTGGTCCTGACAAAAGAGCGATGGCGATACGAGATCCAAATGGCGAAATTGTGCTTGAATATTTGGAAAAATCTCGCACTAATAAAATAGAACATATTCCTTTTTTAAGAGGCCCAGTTCGTATCTTTAAACAATTAATCTTAGGTACCAAAGCCTTAATGCGTTCAGCTGAGATTGCGGAACCAGAAGATGAGGATGAAGAAAATACAATTACACAAGCTGCATTATACTTTTCAGTTGTTATAAGTATTTTCTTTTCTGTGTTTTTGTTTATGATATTACCAGGTGTAATAACAGATTTAATTCGTACAGGCATAGGTGTAGTAGCAGATACCAGAGGAATTAGCTTGCTATTGACCATGTTAGAAGGTTTAATTCGAGTTGCGATTTTTATTCTCTATTTGTGGTTGGTGTCACGCATGGATGATATAAAAAGGGTATGGCAGTATCACGGAGCCGAACACAAAACAATTGCCTGTTATGAAGCCCAAATGCCGCTAACTGTCGAAAATATACGTAATTTTACTCGGTTTCATCCACGTTGCGGAACTTCCTTTTTATTCTTAGTTATGATTGTCAGTATTATTGTTTTGGCTTTCATAGGCTGGCGAAGTCGTTTAATTAATTTTATAGTTAGACTACTACTCTTACCATTTATTTCTGCAATCACTTATGAAATTATTCGGCTTGTTGGTAGGTACGATAATGTTGTGACCAGAGCTATAAGTAAACCTGGGCTTGCAATGCAAAGACTAACTACTGCCGAACCAGATGACTCGATGCTTGAAGTTGCAATTGTTGCTATGGAGGCAGTTATTCCAGATGTTGATGGAAGCGATGAATGGTAACAAAAGACAACTTGCTTCAATCATAACAGAAGCTACAAGTTTATTAAGACAAAATAAGATAGAAGAACCATTGAGAGAAGCAAGATTTCTCATGCAAGAAATTAATCATATTTCTATTTCAGATCAACTTGCAAAACCGGAAATCTTATTAAGTTCAACTAAGCAAATAAAGTTTTTGGATGCAGTAAAAAAGAGAGC
>JGI24708J26588_10000314_pt1 | contig 39043 bp, 34 predicted proteins | sample BioPla1DNA2_FD_26588 | JGI IMG/M metagenome (IMG submission 26588) | reverse complement strand
AGAAGAGGATTACTTAATTACCTAATTGAAAACGACATAGTAAAATATCGTGAAATCATTGAGGAGTTAGGTATTAGAAAATAATCTACTAGAAAAAGAGCGGTCGTATCCGCTCTTTTTTACAATTTAACTATTATTAGCAGTTTACACATATAAGAAAGAATAGATAAAGAAGGGAAAGTATAGATGATGAAAACCTATTCAACAGAACTAGCTGGAAGAAGATTAGAAGTGGAAATTGGAAAGGTGGCTGAGCTTGCTAACGGATCCGCTATGGTAAGATATGGGGATACAGTGGTTTTAGCTACAGTTGTTGCAAGTGATGAGCCAAGAGAAGGTATTGATTTTTTTCCGCTTAATGTGAATTACGAAGAAAAGCTATATGCTGTAGGAAGAATTCCAGGAGGATTTATTAAAAGAGAAGGAAGACCTACAGAAGCAGCTATATTAACATCAAGAGTTATAGACAGGCCACTACGCCCATTATTCCCAGAAGACTATTATAACGATGTAGTTTTAACTTTAACAGTGCTCTCAGTGGACCAGGACTGTAGCCCAGAAGTAGCAGCAATGATAGGAGCATCCATAGTACTTGATATTTCAGATATCCCATTTGCAGGCCCACTAGGTTCTGTACATGTAGGATATATAGATGGTGAGTATGTAATTAACCCTACACTAGAGCAAAGAGAAGTTAGCGATATGGCCCTTACAGTATCCTCAACTAAAGATAAGGTAATGGCAATTGAAGCTGCAGCTAATGAACTATCTAACGAGGTAATGTATGAGGGAATTATGTTTGCCCACGAAGAAAATCAAAAAATAGTAAGCTTTATTCAAACTATTAAGGATGACTGTGGTTTAGAAAAAGCCCAATATGAAACATCTAAAGTTTCTGAAGATATTTACCAAGATATTGCAACACTAATTGGCGATAAAGAAATGGAGGATGCAGTATTTACTGATGATAAAGAAACAAGATCAAAGCAATTAGGCGAGTTAACAGATAGGGTTATGAAGCAGCTAGAAGAGAAAGAAATGGAAGAGCATATAGAGCGCTTTGAGGAATGCTTTAATGAATTTGAGAAGCAAACTGTAAGACGTATGATATTGGAAGATGGTAAGCGTCCAGATGGAAGGAAACTAGATGAAGTAAGACCTCTAAGCTCAGAGATTGATATATTACCTAAGACACATGGTACAGGACTATTTACACGTGGTCAAACCCAGGTACTTTCAGTAATAACCCTAGCCCAGCTTACAGAAATGCAATATTTAGATGGACTAGACGAACTAGATGTTGAAAAAAGATATATGCATCACTACAACTTCCCACCATACTCTGTTGGAGAAGCTAGAGCACCAAGAAGCCCAGGTAGACGTGAGATTGGACATGGTGCCCTATCAGAAAAGGCACTACTACCAGTACTACCAGATAAAGAAGAGTTCCCGTATGCTATAAGGGGGGTATCAGAGATCCTAAGTTCTAATGGTTCCACATCACAAGCTAGTATATGTGCGTGTTCATTATCACTTATGGCAGCAGGAGTACCTATTAAGTCCCCAGTAGCTGGAATATCTGTAGGACTTGTAACAGGTGAAACAGATGATGATTTTGTTTTGCTTACTGATATTCAAGGTTTAGAAGATTTCTATGGCGATATGGACTTTAAAGTAGCAGGAACTAAAAATGGGATAACTGCTATCCAAATGGATATGAAAATTCAAGGCCTAACTAACGAAATAATTAAAGGAGCCTTAGAAAATACACAAGCTTCAAGGGAAGTAATTCTTGCTAATATGAATGAAGCAATCTCAGAGCCAAGAGCTGAAGTTTCAGAAAACTCACCAAAAATTGTGAAGATTGATATAGACCCAGAGAAAATAAGCGAAGTAATAGGGCCAAAAGGTCGTATGATTAATCAAATTATTGATGAAACAGGCGTAAAAATTGATATTGAAGATGATGGACAAGTATATATCTGCGGAACAGATGATGGAAAGGTTCAAGAAGCAGTAGAAATTATAGAAGGAATAACAAGGGAAGTACAAGAGGGAGATGTATACGAAGGTACAGTTAAGAAAATAATGAATTTCGGAGCCTTTGTAGAGATACTTCCAGGTAAGGAAGGGCTTGTTCATATTTCAAAGATTGCCCATGAAAGAATAGCCAATGTAGAAGATGTTTTAAGTGAAGGCGACAAGATAATGGTTAAGGTAATAGAAATAGATAGGCAAAATCGTATAAATCTTTCCCGCAAAGCAATGCTAGCTAACCCACAGGATAAAGATAACTAATAATGGATGAACTAACCTTAAAAATAAAGCAGATAGATGGTGCAAAGGACCTTCCCTTGCCAGCCTATATGACTGAAGGGGCAGCAGGCATGGACTTATATGCGAATTTACCAGATAGGACAATTATATCTCAAGGTGAAATCAAAGTAGTTTCAACTGGTATCTGCATAGCTTTGCCAATNGGTTACGAGGCCCAGATAAGGCCTAGGAGCGGCTTAGCTGCAAAGTNTGGTATAAGTATAGTAAACAGCCCAGGAACCATAGATGCTGACTATAGGGGAGAGATAAAGGTTATCCTAATAAACCACGGAGATAAGGATTTTATAATTAATAGGGGAGATAGGATAGCCCAGATGGTTATAAATAAGATAGAAATAGTACATTTTAAAGTAGAAGAAATATTAGATGATACTGAGCGTGGAAGTGGTGGTTTTGGCCACACAGGCCAATAAATAAAGGTCATGTTTCATAAACCCTAGATGGGTAAATATGAAACATGACCTTATTTTTATTGGTAACTATCGAAATAGCCCTGGATGTAGACTACAGGTGTACCTTTATCGCCACTGCCAGATGTTAGGTCTGATAGTGACCCCACAAGATCTGTAAGTCTTCGGGGGGTAGTACCCATGGATTCATTGGAATCTTCATCTTTATCCACCCTATTGTTAATATAGTCATATAGGGCATCCTCTAATTCCTTGCCCTTAAGATGGGCAAAATCATTATCTGCAAGATATTTTAATTTGATTTCACTTGGTTTGCCTTCAAGGCCATCCGTATAGGCGGGTGAGACAACAGGGTCTGCAAGCTCCCAGATCTTGCCTATAGGATCTTTAAAAGCTCCATCGCCATAAACCATAACCTCTATGTGTTTACCAGTTTTTTCTTTGAATAAGGCTTGTATTTCATCCACTATAGGCTGGCAGTCCCTAGGGAACATTTTAATACTATTATCAGTTGCTAGGTTAGAGCCTAGAAGTCCATAATCAGGATTATAGCCATTGCCATCAATTGGGCTAGTTAGTATATCATCAAGTCCATAAATCTTACTAGCACCGTTCTCCTTTAAAATTCTTTTAGTCCTAGTTCGAGTATGAATATCACATACTAGGACTGATTTAGTGTAGTCCAAAATAGTGCGTGGATTATTAGATAGAATAATTTGGCACTGGGCTCCTGATTCCTCTATAATGGATTTATAGTAAGCAATATAATCCATTCCAGTAAAGGCGTGTTTAGGGTAACCAAAATTATTTCTAAAATCTTCCTCGGTTAAGGTATCAGTCCAAGGATTTACCTTTTTCTCATCGAGCATATCAATATCTATTAGGTGGTTACCAACTTCATCAGCTGGATAACTAAGCATTAGTACAACCTTCTTTGCACCCTGAGCAATCCCTTTTAAGCACAAAGAAAAACGGTTACGGCTTAAAATAGGGAAAATTACACCTATAGTATCATCTCCAAATTTTGAATTTATATCTTTAGAAATAGCACTAATATCTGCATAATTTCCCTGGGCCCTAGCAATAACTGATTCAGTTATACTTACTATATCCTTATCTTGTATTTCAAAATTTTCGGCTTTAGCTGCCTCTAATATACTATCTACAACTATGCTTGGAACATCATCTCCCTCCTTGAAAATAGGGGTTCGAATACCTCTTGAAATTGTTCCTACTGTTCTTCCCATTGCAACTCTCTCCTTTAAATAGCTAACCTTGATGTTAGTACTTTATTTAGTATAAAACATTTAATTCCTACCTATACTATACACTAAAAATAAGGTAAATGTAAAATAAATCATTATAAATACTAATTATAAACTATGTTATAATATAAAAAGAATAAAGAGGTGATTTAATTGACAGAATATGATGCTATAGTTATTGGTGGAGGTCCGGGAGGTTTATTTGCTGCTATACAAATAAGTTATTTAGGCAAAAAGGTACTACTACTAGAAAAAAATAATACGGCAGGCAGGAAGCTCCTACTTTCCGGGGCAGGCCAGTGTAATCTTACCCAAGCAGGTAAGATTGAAGACTTTTCTAAGAATTATGGTGACAACTATAAATATATAAAAACTTCACTTGAAAACTTTACAAATGCTGATACAATTGATTATTTTGAGAAGAGGGGACTAAAGCTAGAAATACAAGAAAACAAAAAGGTCTTTCCTAAAAGTAGGGAGGCTAACCATGTTTTAAATTTATTACTTAATGAATGTAAGAAAAACAATGTTCATATTAATTATCAAGAGGAAGCAAGAGAAGTAGTAGTAGAAGATAAAAAATATCTTGTTAAGACAAATAGGGATAGTTATATAGCAAAACACCTTATTATTGCAACAGGCGGATTATCATACCCTAAAACAGGCTCAACGGGAGATGGCTACAAATTTGCATATAATTTGGGGCATAAGGTTATTAAACCTTTGCCTGGCTTAACCTATGTTGAAATTGAAAAATTTCCTTTTAGGGAACTAGCTGGCATATCCCTAAAGGATTTACCTATAACAGTTTGGCGGGATAATAAAAAGATAAAAGACATTAGGGGGGATCTTATCTTTACTCATAAGGGCCTATCCGGGCCAGCCATATTAAATAATTCAAGATATATGCAGGCCAGGGATAAAATTTATCTTAACTTTATAGGGAAATATACAAGCAAAGAATTTAATAAGAAGCTTGTAAAAGAAATAGATAGTAGGGGCGGAGACTTTATAATAACTATTTTAAGGCAATATAATTTACCTAAAAGGCTTATAGATTTTATTCTAGATTACTATAATATAAATGGTGAAACTAAGTGCGCCCAGATTAATAAGGAGGTTAGGGGCCTAATAGTTAGTGGCCTAACCAAATTTCCCTTGACAATATCACAAATGGGTGGATTTAATGTTGCTATGGTTACGACTGGTGGTATTAGTATGAAAGAAATAAATCCAACTACTATGGAGTCAAGAATTAATAAGAACCTATATTTTGTAGGTGAAGTTATAGATGTAGATGGAGATACTGGAGGATATAATATACAAGCAGCACTATCTACCGCTAAGCTGTGTGCAGATAGTATTAAAACAAAGGGGGAAAAATGAACATATTAACAGTAGAAAACATATCTAAGAGCTACTCAGATAAATTATTATTTAAGGATATTGATTTGACTATCCTACAAGACCAAAAGGTTGCACTGGTAGGCATAAATGGCACAGGTAAATCAACTTTACTAAAAATTATAGCAGGTAAGGAAGTAGCTGATACAGGTAAAATTATAAGTATGCGTAACCTGGAATTACAATACTTACCACAAAACATGGAATATCATGATAAATCAACAGTATTAGAGCATATATTTGCGGGTAGTCATCCACATATGCTTATACTTAGGGAGTATGAATCAATACTTGAAAGGCTTAAAGATAATCCTGAAGACCTTAAAGCTCAGGAAGAATTACTTGAAGTTACAGAAAAAATGGATCAAGAATCCATATGGAATATTGAAAGTGATGCCAAGGCAATATTATCAAGGCTTGGAATTACAGAGTATGGAGCTTATATGAAGGATTTATCAGGAGGGGAGAAAAGAAGGGTATTCCTAGCAGCTTCTTTAATCCATCCATCCGACTTACTAATTCTAGATGAACCTACCAACCATTTAGATGATGAAATGACCTACTATTTAGAAGAGTATTTAAGAAAGCGTAAAGGGGCAACCTTAATGATTACCCATGATAGATACTTTCTTGACCGTGTTGCAACCAATATTATAGAGCTTGACGGTGGTAAGCTATATTCATATGAGGGCAACTATACAAGTTTTCTAACCCAGAAGCAAGAAAGAGAACTTCAAATCCAAAACCTTGAACACAAAAGGCAGCGCCTATATAAGCAGGAACTAGAATGGATTAGGACTATGCCAAGGGCTAGGGGAACCAAACAAAGGGCCCGTATAGAGCGGTTTGAAAACCTAACTAAAGGTGGCATAGATAGTAGAAATGATTCAGTAGATATTTCTATAGGGGCTAGGAGGATAGGCCGGAAGATAATTAACATAGAGGGTGTATCCAAATCCTATGATAATATTGATTTAATTAAAGATTATTCCTATATAGTTCAAAAAGACGACCGTATAGGTATTGTTGGTAAGAATGGAAGTGGTAAAAGTACCCTTCTTAATATAATAAGTGGTAGAATCATACCTGATAGTGGGAGGGTAGATATAGGGGAGACTGTTAAGATAGGATACTTCACCCAGGAAGGTGTAGATATGGATACAAGTCTTAGGGTTATTGACTATATCAAAGAAACAGCTGAGATTATACACACCAAGGATGGTAGCGGGGCAACGGCTAGCCAGATGCTAGAGAGATTTTTATTTCCGAGGAATGTGCAGTACTCCCTTATTAATAGGCTTTCTGGAGGGGAACGTAAGAGGCTATATCTACTTAAGGTGCTTATGGAATCACCAAATGTGCTTCTATTAGACGAGCCTACTAATGATTTAGATATTGAAACCTTAACTATATTGGAAGATTATATTAGGGAGTTTAATGGACCTGTAATAACAGTATCTCATGATAGATACTTCCTAGACAAAGTTGCAAATAAAATATTGCTTGCTAAAGGAAATGGTAAGATTAAAGAATACCACGGGAATTATACAGATTACCATGATCAACTTCAAATTGAGGAAAGTATAAAATCTAATCAGCTTAATAAGGTAGGTGCTGATAAGATTACTAATAAAAAATCAGAGGTTAAAAAGTCCCTAAAGTTCACCTACCATGAACAAAAGGAATATGAAGCAATAGATGGTATAATAGAAGGCCTAGAAGATAAAATAAGTAAGATAGATTTTAAAATCAATGAAGCAGGCAGTGATTTCATATTGCTTCAAGACTTAACAAAGGAAAAAGAAGAGCTAGAATCTAAACTTGAAGAGACTATGGAGCGATGGGTTTATTTAAATGAGTTATATGAAGAAATACAACAAAGCAAAAATTAAATAACAAGGCAAAATGGGCAATATTTCCTGGGAAATATTGCCTTTATTTATAAACACATACCTTATCTCGTCCTTCTTTTTTAGCTTGGTACATTGCCATATCTGGTAAATTTATTAAATCTTCAATTGTCATATGCCCAATATCATTAGAGTTAACGGAATAAACACCAATGCTTATAGTCACTTTTATCTTTTCTTCATTAAAAAATATATCTAGATCCTTAATAGCAAGTCTAATTTTTTCAGCAACAATAGTGGCGTTTTCTTCATTTGTATCAGGAAGTATAACCAAAAACTCCTCACCACCATAACGGCCTATTAAATCACTTTTACCTATAATATCCTTACATTGTCTAGCAACAGCACTAAGTACCTTATCTCCAGCTATATGACCATAAGTATCATTAACCTTTTTAAAGTGATCTATATCTAGCATCAAAATAGATATATTTTCATTTCTATTAATAGTAAGCTCAATTAGATTATTAAATTCATTAATAATTTTACGACGGTTATATATTTGGGTAAGAAAATCGTAATTTGCCCTAAAGTCAAGCTCACTTATCATATTTTCCTTATCAGTTATATCAAGAAATATATACAATTTACCTAGGGGATGCTTTTTGTTTGTCAAATCTGTTACACGAAATTCATAATATTTTTCTTTATTGTCTTTAATAAGATTTATATTAAACTGATCCTCATTATTACTAACAATATCCTTACCTTCTTGGAACTTATAAATAGGCCTACCAACATTATTTTCCTTTAGCCAGTCAAAAACTAGGCTGGCTGATTTATTATAGTCCAAAAGATTGTGTTTTTCATCAATAACAATTAGGCCTTCCTTCATTTCTGAATAGACTTTTTGATCAAAAAAGTATTTTGCATCAAGAATATTATAATGAAATATAGCCGCAGCATAGGCAAGAGCCGAAATAAAAAAAGTAAATGGCAAGAAATCTATTCCTAGTGGTATTTTGCCAGCAATATAAAAAACAGATACTGCAATAGAAATTATATTGGTTATTAAAAATAAAAAATAAGGATTATCAATACTATAGTTATTTTTGATCCAAACTTTTATAAATACATATAGGCCCCAACAGGATACCCCATATGAAAAAATAATATTAAGATAATAGAAGGGGCCAGGTATTCTTTTACTTAATAAATATCCATTTAATTCAAAGGTAATAGTATCTTGGTAATACAAGCCATGATATTCATTGGTTGTAACTAAAAAAAGGATAAAAAGAGGAATTGTAAAAATAAGAAGTAGCTTATTAAAATTTATATCTTTGGGGAAATTTACCTTACAATAAAAGGTCATCCATGCCCCTACTAAAAAAGGTAATCCGAAATACTTAACCTTTCTAGCAAAAACAATCTGATCTATATTTGCTGCTTTTACCTGCAGGAAAACCCCTAGAACATAAATAAAGCCTACTAGACATATAAAAGTAAAGATATTGGTAAAAGAATTATTATGCATTTTAAAAGAATATATAAACATAAACATATAAATAAAAATTATAAGAATAAGCAAAGCAGAATACCAATCCAAAAAACTCATAAGGGCACCTCCTTTATCAAATCTATATTATATCTATTATACTACAAAAAACAAAAGAAGATAACTATTTAATAGGATTTGAATCCTCACAGATTTATAAGCCTAATTGTTGTTTATCTATACTATTATGATAAAGATAAATATATAAGCTAAATATCTTATTGAAAGCTAGTATAAACTAGTAAATCCCCATAAACCCTATGAAATAAAGACTTTAACCATGTTAATATTCCTAAACTAAGCAAAGATAATATATAGTTATGTTTGGTCAATCTGGAATAGTTATAAATCTAGGACGAAAAGATGCATTAGGCTTAACCTGGTTAACTTGGTTAACCACTGTTGACACAAGGGTTCTAAGGCATTATAATAAGTTAACCAAGTTAAGTATAATGGCGTGTTATAATAGATTATGGAGAATTATAGGAGGAAACTATGAAGGATGTTACATTTGGAGTAAAGGTACCTGAGGATCTAAGGGATGAAATTAATGAGCTAATGAAGGCTAGTGGGCTTGTAGGAAGGGAGTTTATGCAGGAACTAGTAGATTCCTATATGCTAGATAGACATAAGAAGGAAATACCAGAGATGTCAGAGGAAATTAAGGAGCTACAATCATTAACCCATAGAATCAATGAGATGTATCTATATCTAGGTACACGCTTTCAAGATATAATTAATCAAAACAAAAGAGAACAAGAAGAAATAAATAAAGAGCTAAGTTGCAAAGATAATGAGTATGAAAACAAACTAAGGGAATATAAAGATAAAATAGAACAATTAAAAGATGATAAAGTGGATATACAAAAGCAACTAGATAATGTTACAATATCTAAGGAAGAGTCAGATCAAAAGATAAGGGAGCTTACCGAACAAAGGGAAAGCTATAAGGAACTCAGTAATCAATATAAAAACAATATAGAAAATCTAAGCAAGGAAGTTGCTAGCTTAAAAGAGCTTAAGGTAAAAAATAAAGCTTTAGCAAAAACAAATAAGGTCTTAGAGGAAAAGAATGATAATATAGCCTCTGACCTATGGTTTGCAAAAAGAGATATTGAAAAATTAAGCAATAAACTTATTAGCAACAAGGAGGAATATGAAAGTTCTATTTTATCTTTTAAGAAACAGAGCAATTTAGAAAAACAGGCTGCCATATTAGAGCTTCAGTTAGAGAATCAGAAAAAGGTGGAAGATCTAAATAATAGATTGGCTAATATGCAAGCAGAATACAATGAAAAACTAAAAGAAATCTTATTCGACATAGAAAACACAAAAACAGGAGCTGATAATAATGAAAGTGGAAAAAACGCAACTAATTGAAGGGGCTAAGTTAGCAAAAGGGCTAACAGTTATAATCGATGTATTTAGGGCCTTCACTCTTGCCTGTTATGCTAAGAATAATGGTGCTAAGCACATTATTCCTATAGCAGACCTTAAAACAGCATATAGGCTTAAGGAAAACAATCCAGAATATGTATCAATTGGGGAAAGAGGAGGGGTTAAGCAAAAAGGTTTTGACTTTGGCAACTCTCCTTATGACATTAAAGATGTGGATTTTACAGGTAAAACAATTGTACATACTACAAGTGCGGGAACACAAGGAATTATAGGTGCCATAAATGCGGATGAAGTTATTACAGGCAGTTTTGTTAATGCAAAGGCAATAGTAAGATATATTAAGTCCCAAAAACCTGAGCATGTAACCTTAGTATCAATGGGTAATAACGGAGATAGCTTTGCCCAGGAAGATTACCTATGTGCCAAATACATTGATGATCTTCTTCATGATAGGCCTGTAGATGAAAAATTTATAAAAGAAAAGTTAAGAGAGGAAGATGGTAGCAAATTCTTTGATCCGGCTATGAACCATATCTTTCCTATGGGAGACTTTGATCTATGTATGGACTTTAATAGATTTGATTTTATCTTAAGGGTAGAGCCCTTTGATGAAGGTTTAGTTGAATTAGATAAAGTAGATATTTAATAAGTTAAAGTATAGTACTAGAACCAGAAAGGAATGATGTTATGAACTTATATGAAGCATCATCTATCTATATTCAAAGTTTACAAGATATAGGCCTTTCTCCCAACACTATATCTAGCTATAAAACTGATTTAAAACAATTTACAAATAAATTGGGATTAGATACAGAGTTAGATGATTTAACATATCCTATTATAAGTAATTTTTTTGCCCACCTCAATGAAAAAGATTTGGCATACGCAAGCTTAAAGCGTAAGAGGGTAGTTATACAAAATTTTTTAAGATTTTGTTATGAAAAAAGGTTGTGTAAATATAACCATGCTGATTTAATTGATCCTATGAGGGGAAGGCAAACTAGCAAGCCCAAGGATGTTTTAACACCTAAGGAAATTAGGCAGATTATGGATTATTTAGATAGCAAGCTTGAAACTTATAAAGATAAGACAAATAAGAAATCATTAGAAATGTACTATGTAGCAAGCCGTAATATGCTGCTTATTAATATCTTATTATATACAGGATGCAGGGCAAGTGAAGCCGTATCTATAAAGAAGGATAGTATTCTTCTTGAAGACAATACAATAGAAATACTTGCCAAAGGTTCAAAACACAACAAAATACCTATACATAATAACCTAAAAAAAGCACTGGAAAACCATAATAATCAACTAAAATACTTGAAGGGGCTTGATTTTACAACTGTAAATAATGTATACTTATTTCCCAGCAAAAAAAATATAAAATCTCATATATCAACTAGAACTTTATATGACTTAATGATAGAACTGTCTGGCGTTATAGGGAGGGATATACATGCCCATTTGTTCAGGCATACATTTGCATCCTATTCCATAGCATCAGGGATGAACATTGCTACCTTATCAAGTATAGTATCCCATAGTAACCCAGCTATTACATTATCAATATATACACATGAGATTGAGTCACATCAAAAGCAGGAACAGATGAAGAAACTGCAGTTTGAAATATAAGTTATTATCTTGTATATAAAATTATAAGAAGGTAATACTTATAGTGCATGTATTAGGGGTAAGTTTATAAAGTAAGGTGGTGTAATTTATAGTGACATACTTGGTGTTAGAAGACCTAAAGAAGGATTATAAGGACGGTTTTAGATGCATTCATGCAGAAATACTTAATGATTCCTATATAATGCAGCTTAAGAACTTTGAGACAGAGAAGATTAAGATGCTTTCAACAGCTAATCCATACGAAATTAGCGAAATCAAAAACTATCTAGACTGTCTGGAGAGATCTAAAGGAGAAACCGGTTACGATTGTTAATAATCTAGAAACTACTTGTAAAAAATTGGAATATATGATATCCTATATATAATTTAATATATGGGGGTATATAAATGCAAACCAAACAAAGAGCTAATACTAAAGATATAAATGCTCGGATTTTGCAACTAGAAAGACGCCTTACTATGAAGTGGTATAATAAGGACCAATTACTTAAAGATATGTATAGGTTACGGGAGACCATTCATATGATATCTAGACAACATGAGGAAGTTAATAATCATATAGACGATTATTACAAGAGAATTGATAGATTAATAGATCAGTTAATATAAAATTAAGGAACCTAAACTACTAGGTTCCTTAATTTTTTTATAATGGGAAAGTTGAAAGATATATTAGTTTAATGTAAAATAAAGTGGCATGACTATATTAAAACCTATAAAAAAGGGGAAACATAAATGGATAATACAATAATAAAAGATTTATCTAAAAATATAAAAAATAAGAGTCTGAAATACTGCGTAAGCACTTTTGGTTGTCAAATGAACTATTCCGACTCTGATAAGCTAGAAGATATTTTAGAGAAAATTGGTTATATTAAGGTTGACAGTGAGTCGGAAGCAGACTTTGTTCTATATAATACCTGCTGTATTAGGGAAAATGCAGAACAGAAGGTATATGGTAATTTAGGTCATTTAAAGGCCCAGAAGAGGAAAAATCCAGATTTAATAATAGCCTTATGTGGGTGTATGATGCAGCAAGAACATGTAATTAAGGAGCTAAAGAAAAACCATAAGCATGTAGATATTATATTTGGTACCTTTAACCTCTTTAAACTTCCGGAGCTTTTACAAGCTAGATTTGAAACAGGCAAGCAAATAATAGATATATGGGAGACTCATGAGGAATTTGATGAATATTTGCCAACTAGCAAGAGACAGGATTTTAGGGCTTCAATTAATATAATGCAGGGATGTAATAACTTCTGTAGCTATTGCATTGTCCCTTATGTAAGAGGTAGGGAAAGAAGCAGGGAAAAAGAAGATATAATTAGGGAAATCAAATATTTGGTATCCCAAGGGGTAACTGAAATAACCCTTCTTGGCCAGAATGTAAACTCCTATGGCAAGACCTTAGATGAGCCTGTAAGCTTTGCGCAGCTTATATATGCAATTAATGAAATAGAGGGTTTGGAGTGGATACGCTTTATGACCTCCCATCCTAAAGATTTAAGTGATGAGCTAATTGAAGCTATGGCTGAGTGTGATAAAGTTTGTAAGTATATACATCTACCTATCCAATCAGGAAGTAGTAGGATGCTTGGATTAATGAAAAGAAGATACACTAAGGAAAGTTACTTAGAGCTTATAGATAAGATTAAGAGCCGTATACCTGATATAGCTATTACAACAGATATAATAGTAGGCTTTCCAGGTGAAACAGAAGAAGATTTTCAGCATACTCTAGAAGTTGTAGAAAAGGTAGGCTATCAAGGGGCCTTTACCTTTATATATTCTAAACGTACAGGAACGCCAGCGGCAGCTATGGAAGGGCAAGTTGATAAGGATATTGTAACTGAGCGTTTTAATAGACTAATTGAGCTTGTCGATAAAACAGCCCTTAACAAAATGAAGGAATATGAAAATAAGACATATAAGGTTCTAGTTGATAAGCAAAGCAAGTCAAATCCGAAAGAATTAAGTGGAAGAAATGAACATAATGCACTTGTGCATTTTGAAGGTGATCCATCCCTAATAGGTAAATATGTAGATGTACATATTGCAGATGGAAGACCATATTATGCATTAGGGGAAATAAAGTAAAGGTTGTGAAATTGTGACTCTAACTCCAATGATGAGACAGTATTTTGAAATAAAAGATGAACATAAAGACTGCCTATTATTTTTTAGATTAGGAGATTTTTATGAGCTGTTTTTCGAAGATGCTATAATAGCATCCAAGGAACTTGAAATAGCCCTAACAGGAAGGAATTGTGGCCTTAAAGAAAGGGCGCCTATGTGTGGTGTACCCTATCACTCAGTAGATGGTTATATAGTTCGTCTTATTGAAAAAGGCTATAAAGTAGCCCTATGTGAACAGGTAGAAGATGCAGCAGATGCTGTAGGTATAGTTAAAAGAGAAGTAACACGTATTATTACACCTGGAACTATGATAGATACCAGTGCCTTAGATGATTCAAAAAATAACTATATAGCCTGTATTAGCCAAGTGGATAATATTTATGGTGTAAGCTTTGCTGATGTTACAACAGGTAAATTTGTTGTAACCGAGCTTAGTCCTCCTAGTAAGGTCCAGAAGTTAATGGATGAGATAGCTAAGTTTAATCCGGCAGAATGTATAGTAGATGAAAACCTATACAAAGATACAGGTCTAATAAGCGAAATAGAAGGAAGGTTTAAGATTAAAGTAGAGAAATATGATCAGTGGCATTTTGATTATACAAGTTCAAGTAAAAAAATACTTGAACATCTAAACTTAATTACCTTGGCATCTATTGGAATTGAAGAAATGAAGGCTGGGGTAAGCTCGGCTGGGGCCCTTTTATATTACCTATATGAACTACAAAAAAACAATCTAGCCCATATAGGGCAGATTGTGCCATATTATACCAACTCCTATATGAATCTAGATATTTCAACTAGGCGCAACCTAGAACTTACTGAAACCTTAAGGGAAAAGAAACGTAAAGGATCACTACTATGGGTATTAGATAAGACTAAGACAGCCATGGGGGCTAGAATGATTAGGAATTATATAGAACAGCCCCTTATTAATAAGGAAGATATTAATCTTAGACTTGATGCAGTTGAATGCTTTCTTAATTCACCAATAGAAAGAAGTGATATTCAGGACCTTCTAACTAATATATATGATTTTGAACGTTTAATGAGTAGAGTTATATATGGAAGTATCAATGCCAAGGATATGCTATCCCTTAAGGCATCTATTTCCATGCTGCCTAAGATAAAAAAGATAGTAAGGGATTTAGATAGCCAGTACACTAGGGCTTTATATGATAATTTAGATAGCTTGGAAGATATTTACGAGCTACTAGATAAGGCTATTCATGAAGAACCACCATTTTCAGTAAGAGAGGGTAATATAATTAAAGATGGGTACAATGAGGAAGTGGACGAGCTAAGGCTTGCTAAGACTGAAGGTACTAGCTGGATAGCCCAAATAGAGACAAGGGAGAAAGAAAGAACAGGGATTAAAAATCTTAAGATAAAATATAATAAGGTTTTTGGATACTTTATAGAAGTTACAAAATCCAACCTAGACTTGGTTCCTGATGACTATATAAGGAAACAAACCCTAACAAATTGCGAGAGATATATTACTAAGGAGTTAAAAGAGGTAGAAGACAAGGTACTTAAGGCAGAAGATAAAATAGTAATAGTAGAATATAATTTATTTGTAGAAATCCGTGAAATCATAGCATCACATATTGGGAGGATACAAGAAAGTGCCTCCCATATAGGCCACCTAGATGCTCTCCTATCACTAGCAACAGTAGCAGAAGAGCAAGGTTATATAAAGCCTAATATTAATAATGAGGATGCAATTAATATTAGTGATGGCCGCCATCCTGTAGTTGAAAAAATGATGCACAGCAACGAATTTATAGCAAATGATACAAGGCTTGATGAGGATGAAAATCAATTAGTAGTTATTACAGGTCCTAATATGTCAGGTAAATCAACCTATATGCGCCAGGTGGCACTTATAGTATTAATGGCCCAGATAGGGTCTTTTGTACCGGCAAGTAAGGCGGAAATAGGCATAGTAGATAGGATATTTACCAGGGTTGGTGCATCAGATGACCTGGCATCAGGTCAAAGTACCTTTATGGTAGAAATGACAGAGGTATCTAATATTTTGCATCATGCAAGTAAAAAAAGTCTACTAATTCTAGATGAAATTGGAAGGGGTACAAGTACATTTGATGGGCTTAGTATTGCCTGGGCGGTTATAGAGCATATAGCAGATAAGGAGCTACTTGGTGCTAAAACCTTATTTGCAACCCATTATCATGAGCTTACAGAGCTAGAAGAAAAAATACCAGGTATTAAAAATTACTGCATATCAATTAAGGAGCAAGGTGATGATATTATTTTCCTACGCAAAATAAAAAGAGGGGGAGCAGATCATAGTTATGGAATCCAGGTAGCCCAGCTAGCAGGACTTCNAGCCCCTATAATTGCCAGATCAAAAGAGATCTTATCCCAGCTTGATGATGCAGACATCACAAAAAGTACAGAGAAACTACTAACAGGNAAACCACCAAATAAGGTGGCTGAAGACAATCAAATGACCTTATTTAACCCAGGAAAGTATGATAGTGTTATAGACGATATAAAGGATATAAATATACTTAATATTACACCCATGGAAGCTATGCAGATATTACATGGTCTCCAAGAAGACCTTAAGAATTTATCCTAGGAGGTGACATATGGAAGCAATAAAATTACTAGATAATCATACTATTAATAAAATTGCAGCAGGAGAAGTGGTAGATAGGCCTGCATCGGTAGTTAAGGAACTAGTAGAGAATAGTATAGATGCCAAATCTAGTGCCATAACAGTCGAGATTAAAGAAGGTGGAACGACTATGATTCGAGTAACAGATAATGGCATAGGAATTTCATCTAGTAATGTTAAGAAGGCCTTTTTAAGGCATGCAACTAGCAAGATAGAAACAGATAATGATCTTGAAAATGTGCTTTCACTAGGCTTTAGAGGAGAAGCATTAGCAAGTATTGCTGCTGTTTCCCAGCTAGAGCTTATTACAAAAACAAGAGAAGAGCTTACTGGGTCCCGGATAGAGCTTCATGGCGGAGAAATTATTGCCAATGAAGAGGTTGGCTGCCCAGAAGGCACTACCATAGTTATGAGGAATATATTTTATAATACACCAGCTAGGAAGAAGTTCCTAAACTCCCCTGCTTCGGAAGCTGCCAAGGTATCAGATATTGTCTACAAACTTGCACTAGGACATCCTGAAATATCTTTTAAGTATATTAATAATAATAAACTTGTATTTAACACCATGGGTAACCATAAACTCAAAAACTGTGTAATGAATGTTTATGGCAAGGAAATAGCTAGAGATGCTATAGAGATTAGATTTAAAGAAGGGGACTTAACTCTTGTAGGTATATTGGGAAAGCCAAGTATCTCAAGATCAAACAGACTATATGAAAATTTCTTTATAAATGGACGCTATATAAAAAGCGATACTATACAAAATGCCGTGGAAGATGCCTATAAGACAATTCTTACAGTAGGTAAATTCCCAGTAGCTATCTTGCATCTAATAGTTCCGCCAGAAAGTATAGACGTCAATGTTCATCCAACCAAGATGGAAGTCCGTTTTAAGGATAAGGATGGAATTTATGACTTTGTATACAAATCAGTAAGAAGATCACTAAGCAATGAGAATCTAGTACCCGAAGTTAAATTTAATAGTAGACCTAACCTAGCTAAAAAAGAGCCAAAACATAGCCAGCAGACTATAAAAGAGCCTTTTCAGATTCCAAGAAAAGAAAACAATATACCTACAGCTAGTACTATGGTTCCACAAGCTAAAAGCAAAAAAGATCACTTATTTATTAGGGAAGAAAGAGCAGGCTTACAAGTAAAGGAAGATAAGAGGCAAGCTGAAGTTAAGGACCAGGCTAAAGTGGAAGCAAGGGAAGAAAAAAAGGTATATAGGGATTATAAAATTATAGGACAATTCTTTAATACTTACTGGCTAATAGAGATAGAAGAAAATATATATATTATAGACCAGCATGCAGCCCATGAACGCATCTTGTATGAAAAACTATTAGGAGAGTTTTATAATCACCAGCCCCTTAAACAGTCCTTACTTGAACCTATTGTAGTTAATGTTTCCCCTGGGGAAAAACTAGTTATAGAAGAAAATCTTGAATTACTAAATAAATTTGGTTTTGAAGTAGAAAGCTTCGGGGAAAACGCATATGCAACAAGAACTATACCTGTACTATTTAATGGACCAGCTAGTCAAGATATATTTAAGGAAATGCTTGATTTATTAATGGATAAGGATATTCCAAGTGTTTATGAAAGCAAGGTAAATAATATAGCAGTAATGGCCTGTAAGGCGGCGGTTAAAGCTCATGATAAATTATCAGACCTAGAATGTAAGAAAATTATAGAAGACCTAATGGAACTGGAAAATCCCTATACTTGCCCCCATGGGAGGCCAACAATTATATCCATGACTAAATATGAAATAGAAAGAAAATTTAAAAGGACGTGATATAAATGAAAAAACCATTAATCGTTCTTACAGGTCCAACGGCATCAGGCAAGACTTCACTTGCTGTAGCCTTGGCAAAGGAAATTGGCGGTGAGATTATTTCAGGTGACTCAATGCAAGTATATAAGGGGATGGATATAGGGACGGCCAAGGTAAAGGAAGAGGAAAAAGAGGGTATACCCCATTATATGATTGATGAATTTGAGCCATATGAAGAGTGCTCAGTTGCGCTTTTCCAGGGTAAAGTTAAGGAATATATGAATAAAATATATGAAAAAGGGAAGATTCCAATAATAGTAGGTGGTACAGGCTTTTATATAAGGGCAATTACCCATGATATAGAATTTAAGGAAACCAAGCAGGATGATAGCATTAGGGATAGATTAATGGAAGAGGCAAAGCTACACGGGGCAGATTACATGCATAATAAGCTACAAGAAATAGATCCTAAGTCAGCAGATACAATCCATAAAAATAACATTCAAAGGATAGTTAGAGCCCTTGAGTATTACGAGCAGACCAGGGAACCTATATCCCTCCATAATGAAAGAGAAAAGAAGCGTAAATCACCATATAATTTACTTTTTTTCGCCCTAACTATGGATAGGAAACTCCTATATGATAGGATAAATATTAGAGTAGACCAGATGATAGAAGAGGGACTGCTTGAAGAAGTTAAGGCCCTATATGACCTAGGATATTCTAAGGACCTACCATCTATGAGGGGGATTGGTTATAAGGAGTTTTATCCGTATTTCGAGAAGGAGAAAGACCTAGATGAATGTATAGATGACCTAAAGCAAAACACAAGGCATTATGCCAAAAGACAGCTAACCTGGCTAAGGCATCAAGCCAACCCAGTATGGGTAGAGGTAGATAAATATAATTTTAATAAGGAAGAAATTCTTAACTTTCTTAATGACCAGGTTGAAGAATTCAACATATTGATGTAAGATATACAATGACTTATAAGTAGATTTTTTGTATCAATTATAGCGGTGTTTTTTATAATTAAAATATTTAGGGAATTTAAAGAAGATAACAAAAAACTAGAGGTTTAATTACTCTGTTTTATATAGATAAAATATAGTATAATAAAGTTATTAAATTGAGAGAGGGGATACTAATGAGTAAAACAACAAACTTACAAGAAAAATTATTAAATCAATTGCGTAAGGACAAGACAGTAGTTACAGTATTTTTGACAAATGGGTTCCAATTAAAAGGATTGATAAGGGGATTTGATAACTTTATTGTTTTAGTAGAAACAGATGAAAAGCAACAAATAATATATAAGCATGCTATTTCAACTATTATACCTGAGAAAAATATAATGTTAGATCCTAGGTAGATATGAAGGAAGGTAGATATGAAGGAATTAAATAAGGAACTAAGACTAATTAGCCCAGCTAATAAAGAGGCTTCTAATAGTGCTAAGGTAAAAATAGACAATTTAACAAAGCCTATTGGAAGCCTAGGGGCTTTAGAAGAAATAGCAATTAAATTAGCAGGCATACATGGTGGACTAAAGCAGATAGAATATAAAAAGAACATTATAGTTATGTGCGCGGATAATGGTGTTATAGGGGAAAATGTTAGTAATTGCCCCCAGGAGGTAACCCATATTGTAACTAACAACTTAACAAAAGAAATTACAGGCCTATCTGCCCTATCTTCTTTCGTGGGTTGTGATAGGACAGTTATAGATATTGGTGTAAAAGGTAATATTAACAATCCCAAAGTATATGACTATAAACTTATGCATGCTACTAATAATATAGCCACTGGACCTGCAATGAGTAGGGAGACTGCTATTGAAGCTATAAAGGTAGGTATTTCGGCTGTTGATAAACTAGTAGAAAAAGGATACAATATGTTTGGTACAGGAGAGATGGGGGTTGCTAATACAACAACTAGCGCCGCTGTGCTTAGTGTGCTTGAAGATATAAATGTTGATCTTGTTACAGGTAAAGGATCAGGCCTTACAGATAAGCAATATATACATAAGAAGGAAGTCATCAAAAAAGCCATAGATGTTAATAAGCCTAATAAAGATGATGTTATAGATGTTATTTCAAAGGTAGGTGGACTTGATATAGCAGGCTTATGTGGGTGTTTTATAGGTGCTGCCAAGAATAAGTTACCTATAGTTATAGATGGATTTATAGCATCAGTGGCAGCCTTATGTGCCTTTAATATGTCACCCCACATACAAGATTATACTTTCCCATCCCATTTATCAGATGAGCCAGGCTCCATACTTGCTATGGAGGCACTTGGACTTAAGCCAATGCTACACCTAAACCTAAGACTTGGGGAGGGGTCTGGATGTCCTTTGGCATTTACCATAATAGAATCTGCCCCATATACAATGCTTAATATGGGAACATTTGAAGAAGCTAAGGTCAATAAGGAAACATATATAGATATTCGTTAATTATATTATTGTGTTATAATAAAGTGTGGAGAGTATATAATGCTTTCTACATTTTATTATTTTGGAGAGGATTAATTATGAAAGAACTAGTAATGGAAAAGTTTAATATAGAAGAAAGTGTATATGATTTTTGTACTAATATAGAAGATGAGCTCAGTAAGCAATTTGATGAGATTAAGAAAATAACAGAATATAATGGATTAAAGATATTACATGCTATGCAAGAAAATGGCCTTAGTGACATGCATTTTGCAGCAACAACAGGGTATGGGTACAATGATCTAGGAAGGGAACTAATTGAAGAAATCTATGCCAATGTATTTGGTGCCGAAGCTGGTCTAGTAAGGCCACAGCTTATGTCAGGAACCCATGCACTAACAGTGGCATTTTTTGGGAACTTAAGACCTGGTGATGAATTATTATCTGTAACTGGCAAGCCTTATGATACCTTAGATGGTGTTATAGGTATAACTGAGCAAAATGGTAGTTTAGCCGAATACGGAGTTAGCTATGCCCAGGCAGATTTAAAGGAAGACTTTTCCTTTGACTTTGATGCTATTAAAAAAGCTATTAATCCCAAAACTAAAATGGTAACAATCCAAAGGTCTAAGGGTTATAAGTATAGACCAACCCTGTCAGTTAGAGAAATTGGTCAAGTTATAAAATTTGTTAAGGATATTCGAAGTGATATTATATGTATGGTTGATAACTGTTATGGTGAATTTGTAGAAATTATGGAGCCATCAGAAGTTGGGGCGGATTTAGTAGTTGGTTCACTTATAAAGAATCCAGGTGGGGGGCTAGCACCAACAGGAGGTTACATTGTAGGTAATGAGGAATATGTAGAAAATGCTGCTATTAGATTAAGTGCGCCTGGTCTTGGAAAAGACGTAGGGGCAACTCTTGGACTTAATCAGCAAATATTACAAGGTTTATTTTTTGCCCCAGAAGTTGTTGAAAACTCATTAAGGTCAGCAATTATATTTTCACGCATGTTTGAGAAGCTAGGCTTTAATGTTATGCCTAAATATGATGAACCCAGATGTGATATAATTCAGGCTATACAAATGAATACAAGCGAGCAAGTAATTTCATTTTGCCAGGGAATTCAAAAGGCGGCTCCAGTAGATAGCTATGTTACTCCAATTCCATCAGATATGCCAGGTTATGATGCACAGGTAATTATGGCTGCAGGCACCTTTATCCAAGGGGCATCCATAGAATTAAGTGCCGATGCACCTATCAAGGCTCCCTATACAGTTTATTTTCAAGGAGGACTTACAGGGTTTCATGCAAAAATAGCACCCATGATAACGCTACAAAATATGATTAATGAAGGATACTGCACAATAATATAAAAGGAGATTTTAAAATGGATCACTCACAGTTTCACGAAAGTAGTGTAGGAAAACTACTTTTAAAATTTTCCATTCCAGCTATTGTAGGAATGGTTGTTAATGCCCTATATACAGTTGTAGATAGGTTTTTTATAGGAAAAATGCCTGATGTAGGAGCGTTGGCTCTATCAGGAGTAGGAGCAGCTTTTCCTATAGCTGTTGTTATAATGTCATTTGGTATGCTAGTAGGTATAGGGGCCGGATCACGGATTTCTATAGCCTTAGGAGAAAATAATGAAGAAAGGGCGGCGAAAATCCTTGGAAATGCGTTTTTAATGAATATTATATTTTCCATAGCACTTTCAGTACTTGGCTTATTATTTTATAAGCCTATACTATCTGCCTTTGGGGCTACAGCCTCTACAATGGAGTACGCCCAGGAATATACAGTGATTATCCTTATGGGGGTTGTCTTTACAAATACAGCATTTGCCATGAACAATTGTATTAGGGGGCTTGGCTATCCTAATATGGGAATGATTACACTTTTACTAGGTGCTGTAACCAATATAGTGCTTGACCCTATCTTTATATTTGTTCTTGATATGGGAGTTCAGGGAGCAGCTATTGCAACAGTTATATCACAAATAGTATCTTCCATATGGGCAGTTTATTTTCTAACTAGTAAAAAGGTTAATATACCCCTAAGATTTGAAAACATGAAATTAGACCTTCAAATAATATTAAATATATTTGCTATTGGAATGTCACCCTTTGCCATGCAATTAGCAGCGGCACTAGTACAAATTTTGTTTAATAATAACCTAAACACCTATGCAGGAGAACTAGGTATAGGAGTGTTTTCATCAATTAATAGTATCATTATGTTATTCTTTATGCCTATATTTGGGATCAACCAGGGAGCCCAGCCTATAATAGGTTACTATTACGGAGCCAAGGATTATGCCAAGGTTAGAAAGACATATATATTAGCTGCTATATCAGCTACGATACTTGCAAGTTTTGGGTTTTTAGCATGCCAGCTTGCCCCGGCAACTTTACTTGGTATTTTTAATAAAGAAGAAGATTTCTTAAGGCTTGGGGTATATGGTATGAGGGTATTTACAGCTATGCTACCAGTTGTAGGATTTCAGATTGTTTCATCTAACTTATTCCAGGCTATTGGGGAGGCCTCAACAGCTATGCTCCTATCCTTAAGTAGACAAGTTATTATGCTTATTCCTTTAATTCTAATACTTCCTAAATATTATGGACTTTTAGGGGTATGGGTTAGTACACCCATATCAGACCTCCTAGCAAGCGTTCTAACTTTAATATTTATTATTAGGATATTTAGAAAGCTATCAAAAATAGAAGGACAAGCAAGATCTTAGACAAAGAATTCAAATCTCCAGTATAAACCTGGAGATTTTTCCTATAATCTTTCTTATTCTGCAGTTTTGTTATATAGTTATATGTATAAGTATAAATTAGACATGGGGTATATAAATATGAGCATGACAGTAAAAATAAATGATTTTGAGGGGCCCTTAGACTTGCTCCTACACTTAATAGAAAAAAATAAGATGAGTATTTATGATATTCAGATAGCACCTATTACAGATCAGTATATGGAATATATAAAGGAGCTAGAAAACTCCAAGGGAATCTCCCTAGAAAGCATGAGTGATTTTATTCTAATGGCATCTACACTACTTCTTATTAAATCTAGGATGCTATTACCAAAACCTGAAATAGAAGACCCAGAAGATGATCCAAGGGGTGAATTAGTTGCTAGACTACTTGAATATAAAAAGATGAAACATATTTCTGAAAAACTAAAAAAGCATGAGAAGGATGCTGAAAAAGTTTACTATAGGAATGTAGCAACCCAGCTGGATGATTATACTGAGCCTGCTGTACCAGTAGACAAGGTACTGGCTAATGTATCTATTGAGCATATCTGTGGCGTCTTTGCAGAGATAATGAATAGGAATAAATTATTAGATAGTGAGTCCCATGATATTGACGATTTAATTCTTAGGCAGGATACTTATACGGTTAAGGAAAAGAGTAATTACTTACTAGATTTACTTGAGATTAATGAAAGCATTGTATTCCATGAAATATTTACTAAACATACAAGTAAGATGGAAATGATTGTGACATTTATGGCACTTTTAGAATTAGTACATAAAAAGCAAGTAAGGATATACCAGGAAAGGTTACTAGATGATATATGGATAAGTGGAGTGGATGGGGATGGAACAATTGAAAGTTAAGGCTATTGCAAATAAGGAAGAAGTAAGAATAAAATCTGCTATAGAATCAATATTATATTTATCTGGTAAGGCGGTTGAGGTAAGTAGGTTAGCAGAAGTCTTGGAAGTAGATGATTATTATATTCATAAGGCTGTAGGCCTAATTAATGAAAATTATAAAGAAAACAAAAGTGGACTAGCTATAACACAAATCGATGACTCCTATCAAATGTGCACAGTAGCATATAATTCACCTTATATAGAAAGATTTTTACAAGAACCAAGCAAGAAGCTACTAACTCAGCCTATTCTTGAGACCTTGGCTATCATAGCTTATTCACAGCCAATAACAAAGGTCCAGATTGAAGACATTAGGGGGGTTCGTTCTGACCACACCATAAATAAGTTAATAGAATTTAATCTTATTTGTGAAGTAGGTAGGTTAAATGTGGTTGGTAAGCCTATACTTTTTGGGACAACATCAGAATTTTTAAGACACTTTGGTTTTTCGTCGATAGAAGATATGCCAAAGGTTAAGGAAGAGCTAATAGAAAGATTTAAAGAAGAAGTACAAGAAGAAATTGATTACTATGAATAAATAATATATATAAGTGGGAAAATAAAAATAAATTCCAATAAAAAAGGAGAATCTTAGCTTATGTCTATAAGAAGAAAGATTGTATTTTATTTACCCACTTTGATTTTATCTGTTATATTTCCCTTTAATGCTACTTGCTTAAATGCAAGTGAAACAAAGAATATAGAAGGGCCAAAAGATATTAATGCAAGAGGGGCCATCTTAGTTGAAAAAGATAGTATGCGCATATTATGGGAAAGAAATTCAAGCACCCCCCTACCCATGGCAAGTACAACCAAGATTATGACATGTATAGTGGCCTTGGAAGAAGGGAACTTGCAAGATATTGTAACAACAAGTGAAAGGGCAGCATCAGCTCCTAAGGTTAAATTATATTTAAAGCCAGGAGAAAAACAAACCTTGGAAGATTTATTGTATGCTCTTATGTTGCAATCTTCCAATGATGCGGCAGTTGCTATTGCTGAACATATTAGTGGAAGCGTTGAAGAATTTTGCCAACTTATGACCCAAAGGGCTAAGGAATTAGGAACCAAGTCTACATCCTTCAAAACTGCAAATGGTCTAGATTTGCCTGGTCATATGGCAAGTCCTTATGACTTAGCCCTTATTACAAAACATGCCTACGAAAATGAAGAATTTCTTAAAATAATAAATACACCAGCAAGAAGTATACCAAGCTCTCCTTTAGAAGGTAGTAGGCCTCACCAACTACAAAATAAAAACAGGTTTTTAAATAGCTATGAGGGGGCTAATGGTGTTAAGACAGGCTTTACAGGCCTAGCTGGCCACTGCTTTGTTGGGGGTGCCAAGCGGGATGATATGCAGTTGTTTGCAGTTGCCTTAGGATCAGGATGGGGAGCAGGAGGTAGTAATAAGAAGTATACAGACACTATGAAGCTCCTTGATTATGGTTTTGACAATTATGAGATAGTGTCAATCAAAGAAGCAATGGATAAGGCAGTAACTCTTCCGGTTATTAAGGGAGAAGAAGATTATCTAACTCTTATATACGGGGAATCCTTAAGTTTACCACTTACTAATGAGGAGAAAAATCAAGTTTCTATAACCTTAAATCTTCCAGAAAGTCTAAGGGCTCCTATTGGTTATCATAAACAAGTAGGAACAGCAAAAGTTTATATAAATAAGTCATTAATGGCAACTATACCAGTAATAACAAAATCAGCTATAGAAGAAAAAACTCTACTTCGTTCATTAGAGAAAGTCATATATAGGTGGACTAATTTGTTTGAATAATAAAGCAAAAAAGGGGGATAATTTTTGAGATTACAAAAATTTTTGGCGCATGCAGGTATTGCTTCAAGAAGGAAATCAGAAGAATTAATTTTACAAGGACAGATTAAGGTAAATGGTAGTATTGTTACTGAACTAGGAAGTAAGGTTAATCCTAAGGAAGATGTGGTAACCTATAAAGATAGGATAGTAAGTAAGCCAGAGGATAAGGTTTATTATATGCTTAATAAACCAGTAGGATATGTAACCACTGTAAAAGATGAGAAGGATAGGAAAACAGTACTAGACTTACTTTCGTCAGTGGAAGAAAGGATTTATCCAGTAGGCAGATTAGATGCAGATACATCTGGTTTATTACTTCTTACCAATGATGGGGATCTTACTTATTTAATAACCCATCCTAAGCATGAGGTAGAAAAGACCTATATAGCCCAGGTAGATGGAGTACCTGGCAATAAGCAATTAAGGCAGTTTAGAGAAGGGTTGATTATAGATAATAGGAAGACGTCTAGGGCAAAGATTAAAATATTATCTACATCCAAAAATAAGGCAACCTTATCCATCACAATAACAGAAGGTCGTAATAGGCAGGTTAGAAGAATGTGCGCTGCTATTGGCACACCAGTCCTTAAATTAAAAAGAATATCCATAGGAAATATAAAACTTAATAATTTAGAAAAGGGACAATACCGCGAACTTACAAAATCAGAAATACATTACCTAAAAAGTCTGTAATATTAAATAGTATATTTTTCCACGATTTTATTGCATGCTTATAATTTATACAGTATACTATAATAGGATATATTTTGATTTTGTGTGATAAGCACAATAAAACGCAAAATCAATTTAACATTATTAAAAGAATTGGAGGATTATTGATGAGTATTTTAGACAAAAATTCACAATTAGAAACTCGTCGCAAGGAAATCCAGCTTGGTGGGGGGGAAGCAGCTATTAATAAAATTAAAGCAGCAAATAAACTTACCCCAAGAGAGCGGATTAACAGGCTATTGGATGCAAATAGTTTTGTTGAGTTAGGTGCTTTTGTTACACACCGTAACACAGAGTTTAATATGCTAACAAAAGAGACACCTGCCGATGGCGTGGTAACTGGCTATGGAACAATTGATGGAAGATTAGTTTATGTATATAGCCAAGATCCAACTGTAATGGGTGGTTCATTAGGTGAAATGCATGCTAAGAAGATAGCAAGGGTGTACGATGATGCCATGAAGATGGGAGCTCCTATTATTGGATTCTTAGATTCACAAGGTATAAGGCTTCAAGAAAGCATTGATGCACTAGAAGGATACGGAGTAATATTCCAAAAACAATCTTTAGCATCAGGATTAATTCCACAAATTACAGTTATTACAGGTGACTGTGCTGGTGGTGCAGGTAGCATTCCAGGACTAAGCGACTTTACATTTATGGTATCCAAAAATGCTAGACTATTTTTAAATAGTCCTAATACATTTGAAGCGAATAATGTAACATTTGAGCAAGTAGCAAGTGCAGATGTACACACAAGCAAAAGTGGATTAGCTCATTTTGCATATGATACAGAAGAAGAATGTATTGATATGGTTGGGTCTTTAGTATCCTACCTACCATCTAACAACTTAGATGATGCACCTTCATACGGCTGTGAAGATGATCTAAACCGTGTAGATGAAGGATTAAATGCTATTGTACCAGATGGAAGTGCTGGAGATATTAATATTGAAGCTATTATCCAGTCTATAGCAGACATGGGACAGTTTCTAGAAATTCAAAAAGAATTTGCACCTAATGTTAGATTAGGATTTATTAGATTAAATGGATCCACAATAGGTCTTGTAGCAAATGACTCCAAATATAAAGAAGGTAAACTTGATATTAATGCTATTAACAAAATATCAAGATTTGTAAATTTCTGTGATGCTTTTAATATTTCTATACTTACATTAACTGATGTTGATGGGTTTATATCTGAAGTAGAAGGAGAAACATCAGGCATACTAGGAGCTAATGCAAGAATGATTAATGCATTTGCAAAGGCTACTGTTCCAAAAGTTAATGTATTATTAAGAAAAGCATACGGAAGCGCTTATGTATCAATGAATAGTAAGCATATTGGTGCTGACTATGTATATGCATGGCCAACAGCATCTGTAGGTATCATGCCGGCAGATAGCGCTGTTAATATTATGTATGGTGAAGAAATACTAAAATCGAAAGACCAACTAGCACTTAAGGAAGAAAAGGTTAATGAATTCGAAGAAATGCAATCTAGTCCATATGCTGTAGCAGCTAGGGGATATATAGATGATATCATTGAGCCAGCAACTACTCGTAAACATGTAATTGCTGCCTTTGAAGTGCTATATAGCAAAAGTGATTTTAGACCTGCAAAAAAACATCCAACACTATAAGGTGAGGTGAAAAAATGAATTTTTTACAAAACACTGTAGTAGTAGGAGCACAGGGGAATGCTATGTCTGATGGGTTTGCAACTATGGCAATTGGTATGAGTGTCGTATTTGTTGCACTTGCACTATTAATAGTGTTGCTTACGCTTTCAGGCAAATTCTTTGACAGCCTAGCTGCAAAAGAAGAAGCAAATAAGAAGGATAGTAAACCTGTAGTTACAACAAAACCAGTAGAACCTACTGTTACAGAAACATCTGAAATAGATGACTTAGAATTAGTTGCTGTAATTACTGCAAGTATAGCAGCATCTATGGGAACTTCTGCAGATAGTCTTCAAGTTCGTTCAATTAAAAGAACTAATAATACTTGGGGAATGTCAGGACGTTCAAATCAGTTATTTAAATAAAATAAACGTAAATTTAACTATAACGTAGTAAAGGGGAGTATATAAAATGAAAAGATTCCAAGTTACCGTAAATGGAAATTCATATGAGGTTGAAGTTGAAGAGTTAGCAGCAGGCCAAGTAGCAGCGCCAGCGGCACCAGCAGCACCAGTAGCACCAACGCCAGCAGCAACTCCGGCACCGGCAGCAGCGCCAGCGGCAAATATACCAGCAGGTGCAAACAAGGTTACAGCTCCAATGCCAGGTAAAATTGTAAATATTAATGTTACAAATGGCCAAGCAGTTGAGGAAGGTGACTTAGTTTGTACTTTGGAAGCTATGAAGATGGAAAATGAGGTTTTTGCATCTGCATCTGGTACAATTGCTTCAATCAATGTAAATCCAGGAGATGCAGTTGAAACTGGTGATGTGATTGTTACAATTAATTAATTCCCATTTAAAAAATATAAGAAGGGGGAACTTCTAAATGAATTTCTTAGATACATTTACAAAGTCAATATATGGCTTTATACAGCAATCAGGATTTGCGTCTATGACATGGCTTTACTTAATTATGATAGTAGTAGCATGTATTCTATTATACTTAGCCATAGTTAAAGATTTTGAACCATTACTTTTAGTTCCTATAGCCTTTGGTATGTTACTTGTTAACTTACCAGGTGCTGGACTTATGGATGGTCCTTTATCAGCAAATGAACCTGGTGGACTACTATATTATTTATCACTTGGTAAGGACCTAGGAATATATCCACCACTTATTTTCGTAGGAATAGGTGCTATGACAGACTTCGGCCCACTTATTTCCAATCCAAAGAGTTTACTATTAGGAGGAGCAGCCCAGTTTGGTATTTTCTTTGCTTTCTTTGGAGCTATCCTAATGGGCTTTACAGGTGCAGAGTCAGCTTCCATAGGTATTATAGGTGGGGCAGATGGGCCAACAGCAATTTTCTTAACTGTTATGCTTGCACCTCACTTATTAGGACCTATTGCCGTAGCAGCGTACTCATATATGGCATTAGTGCCTATTATTCAGCCACCTATTATGAAATTGCTTACAACTAAAGAACAACGTATGGTTAAAATGGAACAACTTCGTCCAGTTTCCCATACAGAGAAAGTAGTTTTTCCAATAGTTGTTACTATTTTAGTAAGTTTACTATTGCCATCGGCAGCAGCTTTAGTTGGTATGTTAATGTTTGGAAATCTACTTAAAGAGGCAGGATCAACAAGCAGGCTTGCTGAAGTTGCGTCAGGTGGTCTTATGTCAGTAATAACTATACTACTTGGAGTTTCAGTTGGAGCGGCTACCAGTGCAGAAAGTTTCTTAAACGTACAAACAATACAAATTGTTATTCTAGGGTTAGCAGCTTTTGCAGTTGGTACAGCTTCAGGAGTTATAATGGGAGTTATCATGTATCACCTTTCAGGTGGTAAAATTAATCCTTTAATAGGATCAGCAGGAGTATCAGCAGTTCCTATGGCAGCGCGTGTATCCCAAAAAGTTGGGCAAGAAGAATCCCCAACAAACTTTTTGCTTATGCATGCGATGGGTCCAAACGTTGCTGGAGTTATAGGCTCAGCAATTGCTGCAGGAGTACTCTTATCCATATATGGATAAAATGATAGAAATTAAAAGGAGGATATTAAATGTCTAAAATAATACAACCTAAACCAGTAAAGATTGTGGACACAACATTACGTGATGCACACCAATCTTTAATAGCAACAAGAATGGCCACTGAACAAATGCTACCAATAGCAGAAAAGATGGACCAGGTTGGTTTTCATGCTTTAGAAATGTGGGGCGGTGCAACTTTTGATGCATCCTTACGTTTCCTAAAAGAAGACCCATGGGATAGGCTTAGGAAAATTCGTGATACAGTTAAAAATACAAAACTTCAAATGCTGTTTAGGGGCCAAAACATTTTAGGTTACCGCCCATATGCAGATGACGTTGTAGAATATTTCGTTCAAAAAAGTGTAGCTAATGGTATTGATATAATCCGTATATTTGATGCTCTTAATGATATGCGTAACCTTGAGGCAGCAGTAAAAGCAGCCAACAAGGAAAAGGCACATGCTCAAATAGCCTTGTCATATACACTGAGTGATGTTCACACCCTTGATTATTGGATAGACCTGGCCAAAAGGATTGAAGATATGGGTGCAGATTCAATTTGTATTAAAGATATGGCAGGTCTTTTAATACCTTACGAAGCAGAAAGATTAGTAGGGGCCTTAAAAGAAGCAGTAGATTTACCAATTGAACTTCATAGTCACTATACAAGTGGTGTTGCTTCAATGTCATATCTAAAGGCAGTAGAGGCAGGATGTGACATTATAGATACAGCTATGTCACCACTAGCAATGGGTACAAGCCAGCCAGCTACGGAAGTTATGGTAGAATCATTAAGAGGAACACCATATGACACTGGACTTGATCAAGATATTTTAAGTGAAATTGCAGCTTACTTCCGCCCACTTCGCCATGAATCATTAGATAGTGGACTTCTAAATATGAAGGCATTAGAAGTTGATATTAATGTTTTAAGATATCAGGTACCAGGTGGTATGTTATCTAACCTTGTTTCACAGCTTAAAGAACAAGGTGCAGAAGATAGATACTATGAAGTGCTAGAAGAGATACCAAGAGTAAGGGAAGACTTTGGCTACCCACCACTAGTAACTCCAAGTAGCCAGATTGTAGGAACACAAGCAGTACTTAATGTATTAGCTGGTGAAAGATACAAGATGATTTCTAAAGAGTCTAAGGATCTTGTGCGTGGCCAGTATGGACGTACGCCGGTACCAATTAAGCCAGAAATAGTTAAACAACTTATTGGTGATGAAGAGCGCATAACTGGTAGATTTGCTGATAGACTTGAACCAGAACTTGCAAAACTAGAGTCAGAAATGGCAATGTATAAGGAGCAAGATGAAGACGTACTTTCATATGCATTATTCCCACAAGTTGCTGTAGATTTCTTTAAACATCGTGATGCAAAAAAGACAAAAATAGATTCAGAAGTTGCAGATGATAACAATAAAACTTATCCTGCATAAGGATTTTACTAAGGCGATGTGCATGGCACATCGCCTTTAATATTTACAATATATACTGTTGCCAAAATCCCAAAAAACATATATAATTATGTATATAATTTTCAGAAGGGAAGATAAATGGATACAAATAACAATCTAATTAATAGAATTCAAAAGAATATGCCCAGGCTTAGTAAAGGCCAAAAATTAATTGCTAACTATATTTTAGATCACTATGAAAAAGCAATCTATTTGACGGCAGCAAGACTTGGAGCAATAGTAGGAGTAAGTGAATCAACTGTTGTAAGATTTGCAAATGAACTTGGTTATGATGGCTACCCTAAACTGCAAGAAGCACTAGAAGAACTTGTAAAAAGCAAATTAACCGCAATGCAACGTATAGAAGTAACAACAGAAAGAATCGATAGTGATAATGTATTACAAAGTGTTCTACAGACTGATGCAAACCAAGTAAGGGCTACTGTAGAACAAGCAGATGAAGAAATGTTTCAAGAAGCAGTACAAAAGATTATAGGGGCCAAAACAATCTATATCTTAGGTGTTCGTAGCTGTGCAGGTCTTGCAAGTTTTCTTTATTTCTATTTTAATATTATCTTTGATAATGTTAAGCTTTTAAATACTAATAGTATAAGTGAAATGTTTGAGACTATACATAGGGTATCTGAAGATGATGTGGTTATAGGAATAAGTTTTCCGAGATACTCTAAGAGGGTGCTTAAGGTACTTGAATATTCTAAGTCTAGGCAGGCAACGGTTATTGCAGTTACAGATACCCATCTTTCACCAATCGCTAAACTAGCAGACTACCCCTTAATAGGTAGGAGTGAAATGATCTCATTTGTTGATTCCCTAGTTGCACCTATGAGTATAATCAATGCACTTATTGTAGCTGTTAGCCTAGAGAAAAAAGATGAAATAGCACATAATTTGGATAAACTAGAAAAAATCTGGACAGAATTTGAAGTATACGATGATACTTATAACGACTAAACAAAGAAAAGGTGTATAATTTGAATATAATTTCTGTGCGCGGAGCGACTACAATAGAAGAAAATAAAAAGGAAAATATATTAGAAAGAACAGAAGAATTATTAAATACTATTCTAGATGAGAATAAAATAGAAATTAAGGATATTAAGAGTATTATATTTACAGCAACTGAGGATATAACAAAAGTATATCCAGCTGTGGCTGCTCGGAATATAGGTATAACAAAGGCTGCCCTTATGTGTGTGCAAGAAATGCATGTAGAAGGCAGCTTGCCTATGTGTATTCGTATAATGATGGATTTTCAAAGAAGAGATAAGGACCCAAAACTACCCATAAAGCATATTTATTTGCACAAAGCCTCAAAACTAAGACCAGACCTTGCAGAAAGCCTTGCAATAGCCATAGATGGCCCAGCAGGAGCAGGCAAGAGTACTATAGCCAAAGAGGTTGCAAGCCAGCTAGGATACGTTTACATCGATACTGGGGCAATGTACAGGGCTGTAGCATATTATTGTAAAGAAAACAGTATAGACTGGAAGAGGGAAGAAGAAGTTATAGGAGCGTTAAAAGATATCAAGATTGAAATTCAGATAATTAACGAAAAGCAGCATATTTATCTAAACAAAAAAGATATAACTGATTCTATTAGAAATGAAGAAATAGCATCAGGGGCCTCTACTGTTGCAACATACGAAAAGGTTCGTATTGAGTTAGTTAGGTTACAACAGGAGCTTGCATCAAAAACATCAGTAGTTATGGATGGAAGGGATATAGGGACCCATGTGCTCCCAAATGCTAACTACAAAATCTTTCTAACTGCATCAGTTACAGAAAGGGCTATGAGAAGGGTCCAGGAACTTGAACAAAATGGACAACAAGTAGAATTAAAGAAGATTAAAGAGGACATAATAAAACGAGATTACAATGATTCTAATCGTAAGTTCTCACCCCTATCTAAGGCAGAGGATGCTATAATAGTTGATACTACAGGTAAATCCATAAAAGAGGTAACAGATGAAGTATTAAATATCATAAAATAGATTTTCATAGGAGGAATATTGATTGGAAATAATTATTGCAAAAACTGCAGGATTTTGTTTTGGCGTTGAGCGTGCTGTTAATCTAGCATATAACCAATCTTATAAAAAAAATGTTTATACATACGGTCCTATTATCCATAACTCAGATGTTGTTAATTCCTTATCAGAGCGTGGCATCAAGGAGATAGCCTGTATAGATAATATTGAAGATAAATCAACTATTATTATAAGATCCCATGGTGTTACATCTGACGTTTATAGCCAAGCAAAAGATAATAATATAAAAATTATAGATGCTACCTGCCCCTACGTTAAAAAAATCCATAAAATAGTCCAAAGGCATAGCAAGGCTAACGATACTATAGTTATTGTTGGTAACAAAGAGCATCCTGAGGTTATTGGGATTAAAGGTTGGGCATCCAAAGATAGTATTATAGTTTCTGATGTCTCAGAATTATCAAAGTTAAGGATTCCAGATAATAAAGCAATCTGTATTGTATGTCAAACAACCTATAGGCATGATAAATTTAGGGAAATTGTCGACTGGATAGAAGAAAGGCACAAAAACGTTAAAATATATGACACAATTTGTAATGCTACGTCAGAAAGACAGGCCGAGGCTATAGAAATTGCTAAGCAAGTAGACTATATGATAGTAATAGGCGATAAAAAAAGCTCAAATACCCAAAAATTATACGAAGTTTCCAAGAAATATTGTCGTAATACGGTATCTATTGAAAATGCTGACGAATTAGAGTTGAATAATTTAAAATATAATGATAGAATTGGTATGACTGCGGGGGCATCTACTCCCGACGGTACAATAGAGGAGGTTGTCTTAAAAATGCAACATAAGGAAAATAATGAAGTAAATGAAGAAAACATGAGTTTTGCGGAGTTATACGCAGAACACGAGGAAACAAGATTACGTAAAGGTCAAATAGTAATGGGAAGGGTAATTGGTATTACACAGGATGATGAGGTGGCTGTTGACCTTGGCCATAAGTTTGATGGTATTATTTCTAAAAACGAATTATCAGCTGATCCAAATATAGATGTGTCTGAAGTTGTTGAGGTAGGCGAAGAGATTGAAGTTTACGTATCAAGAATTAATGATGCTGAAAGCACAGTAGTTTTATCTAAAAGACGCGTTGATTCAGTACATGGTTGGAAGCACATTGAGAAAGCTTACAAGGAACAAACTGTACTTACAGGAACCGTTAGTGTAATCACTAAAGGTGGAGTTATTGTACCAATGCACGGAACAAATATATTTATTCCAATATCATTACTTGCTGGAAGATATATTGAAGATTTAAGTGAATTTAAAGATAAAGAAATTCAGTTCCAAATTATTGAAATCGAAGCAAGACGTCGTAGAGTTATTGGAAACCGAAAAGCTCTTCTTATGGACAAAATAGAAAAGCGCAAAGACGAAGTACTTGAAACCTTAGAAGTAGGCAAAAGAGTTACAGGAACAGTTAAAAACATTACAGGATATGGAATATTTGTTGATCTTGAAGGAATTGATGGATTTGCACATATTTCCAACTTATCATGGAAACATATAAAAAGCCCTAAGGAAGTAGTAAAGATTGGACAAGAAATAGAAGTTGAAGTATTAGAAATAGATATGGATAATAAGAAGGTTTCATTAACTATGAAGTTTGATGAAGACAATCCATGGACAGATATCGAAGAAAAATATCCTGCAGGTTCAGTTGTAGAAGGTAAGGTTGTTAGAACTGTTCCATTTGGAGCATTTGTTGAAATTGAAGAAGGACTTGAAGCTTTACTTCACATTTCACAAATTTCAACAGATCATGTTGAAAAAGTAGAATCTGTACTTTCAGTTGGGGAAACTATTGAAATTAAAATTTTACAAGTTGATACAAAGTCTAAACGTATAAATGTAAGCCGTAAAGCTCTTTTAGAAGAAACAATGTCAGAAGAGGAACAAACAGAGGTTACTGAAGATGAAGTATCCGAAGAAACAGAATAGTTATACTGACTTCAAAAAAGAAGTTTTAACCTTAAGTGGTATAGACTTAAATGCTTATAAAGAACGCCAGATGAAGCGACGTATAGATGCACTTATCAAAAAAAATGAGCTGGATAATTATGATGATTTTATTCAGCTTATCAAAAAAGATAAGGAAAAATATGATGAATTTATTAATTACTTAACAATAAATGTATCAGAATTTTACCGCAATCCAAACCAATGGGTTACCTTAGAAAAGGAAATATTTCCCTTCTTATTAAAAAGGAAAAAGAACCTTAACATATGGAGTGCTGCATGTTCAACTGGTGATGAACCATACTCGATAGCAATGGTTCTTTCCAAGTTCATGCCGCTTTCACAAATAAAAATCCTAGCTACTGATATTGATAAAGATATCTTAGAGAAAGCAAAGATAGGAATATATTCAGCCAAAAGTGTTGAAAATATTCCAGATGATATGAAAAAGAAATTTTTTACTGAGACAAAAGGTCTTTATCATGTTTCTCCAGAGCTTAAACAGTGTATTACATTTAAAGAACATAACTTGTTAAGTGATCCATATCCACAAAATCTAGATCTAATAGTTTGTAGAAATGTTTTGATTTACTTTACTGAGGAAGCTAAAAGTAATATTTATACAAAGTTTAGTGAATCCTTAAATAAGGATGGAATATTATTTGTAGGAAGTACGGAGCAAATCATTCTAGCACATAAATATAATTTTTCACCTTATCGTGTGTTTTTTTATAAAAAATCTTAATTTATTTTAATTACCTTACAGATGGTAAATGCATTTTATTGAGTGCATTTACCATCTTTTTTATGGGAAAAAAATGATGTTTAAAAAATAATTCTTGAAATTGCAAGTGATTGCCTATATAATTGCATATATACTTTAACCAGTTAAACTAAAAATATGGGGGAATAATTATGAAACTAAAAAAACTAACAGCATTTGGTGCAGCTATTGCCATAGCTTTAGCTGGACTAACAGGATGTAATTCAGGAAGTAAAGGAACAGGTGACACCATTAAAATAGGTGCTAGTTTTGCTCTAACAGGTGATGTAGCTATCTATGGTAAGGCAGCCAATAATGGATCAGCCCTTGCAATTAAGGAATACAATGAAAATGGTGGTGTTCTTGGTAAGGAGATTCAATACTTTGTTGAAGATAACAAGGGAGATGAAATAGAGGCTACCAATGCCTTTCGCAAACTAGTGGATAAGGAAAATGTTATAGCCTTTATGGGTTCAGATGTAAGCAGTACAACAGAGGCCATTGCCCAGCTTGCTGCAGAAGAAAATATGCCAATGATTACTCCAACAGGGACAAAGATGGGGATTACTGCAATTGGTAACAATGTATTTAGGGCATGCTATATAGATCCATATCAAGGAAGAATACTTGCAGATTTTGCAGCAACTGACTTAAAAGGAAAAACGGCTGCAATTCTAACTGATAATGGTGATGATTATTCCATAGGTATTTCAGATGCTTTTGCAGAAATTTTTGAAAGCCACGGTGGAGAAATAGTTAATAGAGAATCTTATACAGACCAGGATAAGGATTATAAGCCACTTCTATTAAAGATAAAGGCTAATAACCCAGATGTTATCCTTATTGCAGACTATTATGGACCTGTATCCCTTATTGCCCAGCAAATTAAAGAGGAAGGTATAAATGCCCACCTTATAGGTCCAGATGGATGGGATGGAGTAGTAGGTCAAATAGAACATGACCCAAGTATACTTGAAGGTTCATATTTTATAAATCACTACTCACCAGATGTAGATGACCCTGTTACCCAGGCGTTTATTGAAAGCTATAGGGCAGAGTACAATGAGGAGCCAAATTCCTTTGCAGCCCTAGGTTACGATGCTACTATGATATTACTAGATGCAATAGAAGCAGCAGGGACTACTGATTCAGATGAAGTTATAGCTAAGATGCAGTCTTCTGATATTAATGGAGCAACAGGTAATATTAAATTTGGTGAAGATAGAAACCCTGTTAAGAGTGTTGCTATTATCCAAATCAAAGATGGTAAGAATGTGACATACAAACAAATGGATCCGCAGTAATTATATAAAGGGATTATAATTTCTCGAAGACCCAGGTCTTCGGGAAATTTTCACAATTGATTATAGTTAAGTACATAATAGAGGGGACGTAACATTATGGATGGAATACTTAATTTTTTACAACAACTTATTAATGGATTACACATAGGAAGTATATATGCCCTGATTGCCTTAGGCTACACCATGGTTTATGGAATTGTAAAACTTATTAACTTTGCACACGGCGATATTATGATGATGGGGGCTTATTTTGCATTTATAGGCCTTACAATGATTGGAATGCCATTATGGCTGGCAATTATATTTTCAATGATACTATGTGCAATTGCCGGAGTAATAATAGAAAAAATAGCCTACAAACCGCTTAGAAGTGCACCTAGAATCTGGGCCTTAATCAGTGCTATAGGAGTAAGCTTTTTCCTTGAAAATCTTTTCCTACTAATATTTAAGCCAGATCCTAAACCATTTCCACCAATGAATATTAAGCCAATTAGAATTGCAGGACTTCAAATAAGTGGAATAACAATAATTACCTTGCTTCTATCATTTGCAATTATGATAGGGCTAGATATCTTCATCAAGTCTACTAGGACTGGAAAGGCAATGAGGGCAGCCTCAGAAGACCAGGGGGCAGCATCACTTATGGGGATTTCAGTAAATAAGACTATATCCATAACCTTTGCAATTGGATCTGCCCTAGGTGCCTTGGGGGG
>JGI24708J26588_10000312_pt1 | contig 39077 bp, 39 predicted proteins | sample BioPla1DNA2_FD_26588 | JGI IMG/M metagenome (IMG submission 26588) | reverse complement strand
AGTGGTACTCAAGCGGCTGAAGAGGACGGTTTGCTAAATCGTTAGAGGGGGTAACCCCTGCGAGGGTTCAAATCCCTCCCACTCCGCCACAAAAAGGACGGCTATAGACCGAAAGGTTGATAGCCGTCCTTTTTATCTTACCAGAAAGTAATAACTTTTTGGCTATGAAATAAGAACGATATAAGCTTTCGCCCGCGTCTAGAAGGACTTGACGTAGGATAAGTCTTTTCTAATCCTATTTTCAACTAAGCTATATTTAGAGAAGATTAATATCCCTTGCAATAGCCTTTGTAATTTCCCGAGCTTTAGGGCCGGTCGCTCCATCATCGGCTAAAATATTGGTTGCTAATACATAATATTTGCCCTCTTTTTCTATAAAGCCAACAAACCAACCTAATATCCACTTACCATCCTGAAGACCTGAGCCAGTCTTTCCTAGCAGCTTGCTTTCGTTGTTAGAAGACAGGGATATATTTTTTAAAACAATTGATCTTACTTCGGGAGGAAGGGGGATTGGTCACAGTATAGCTTATTAAGTAAGTCGACTTGTTCGATGGCGGATATTCTTAAGGAAGATCCAAGCCAAAATGTAGTTAGGCCTCCGGAGATATACTCTTGCATACGCTCTTGGCCAATAAGGGCGGCAAGTTTTTGGAAGTACCATTAATTTTGTAGAACATGTAATCGCTGCTACATACTATGGATATTCCAATATACACCAATTAAGATCAGCCTTCAGTAAGATTATGTTGTATTTTTTTAGCTTGATGTTTTGGCAGAGTAAAGTTTACTGCTTAGTCATTGCCGACACCTTTCTGCCATATACAAGTAGAGGGGTGATTTGGGTGAGGCGTGGCGTTGTGCTGAGAAGTGCTTGGAGAATTGCGAGAGCATACTGGTTTTCCGAAGAAAAGTGGTCAGCATGGCTACTGCTTCTAACCGTTATAGCATTCAATTTAGGGTTGGTATATATAACGGTCCAGATTAATGTCTGGCACTCGTATTTTTATCAAGTCATTCAAGACTATAATTATCCCGGATTTCTAGACGCCGTCATACAATTCGCCATCTTAGCGGCTATTTTTATTGCGGTGCGCGGTATTCAAATATACGTCCGGATGCTTTTACATATCAACTGGCGCCGCTGGCTAACTGACAAGTATTTATCTGAGTGGCTGCGAAAAAAAACCTACTACAGGTTGCAATTAATGGTTGGCGATGCGGCTGATAACCCTGATCAGCGGATTAGTGAAGATATTGAACTTTTCGTTGCGCTTACTCTCAGGCTATCGCTAGATTTGCTTCAGGATGTTGTAACTGTATCCTCATTTGTTGTCATATTGTGGAATTTGTCCGGTGTAATATATCTCGATTTTAATGGTTTTACGCTGCCTATTTATGGCTATTTGGTCTGGGCTGCTTTCTTGTATGCTGGGGTAGGAACATATTTGACAGTAAAAGTCGGCCGCCCCTTAGTACGATTGGAGTACGACCAGCAGCGCTATGAAGCAGATTTTCGTTACAGCCTTATTCGGGTTAGGGATAATGCCGAAAGTATTGCATTATATAGCGGTGAAACTCAGGAAAAAGCTAATTGCTTCAGACATTTTTACAATATAATTTCTAACTACAGGCAGATCATAAATATCCGTAGAAATTTAATGTGGCTAACGACAGGCTATTCGCAAGTTTCCGTGATTTTTTCGATATTAGTGGCTTCGCCTCGCTATTTTTATAGTCAGATCCATTTAGGTCAAATGTTTCAAATTATTGATGCTTATAATCATGTTCAAGTCGGCTTTTCATTTATTATTGATAGCTTCACCCGTCTAGCACAATGGCGAGCAGTTGTAAACCGGCTAAATAATTTTATTTTATTTATGGAAACGGTACGCGCTGATAATTCGTCGTATCAGAGAATGATTGACAAGCATAATATTAATGAGTTAGCTGTCGATACGGTAAATGTTTTTAGGCCGGATGGCTATAATCTTGTAAAAGATATTACCCTAAATATTAAACAGGGTGAACGTATCCTCGTTGCCGGGCCATCAGGCTGCGGCAAAAGCACTTTACTTCGTGCCTTGGCAGGATTATGGCCGTATACTAGTGGTCTTGTGAATATTCCCCGCAATGCGGATATGCTCTTTGTACCGCAGCGCACATATATGCCGATTGATGAACTCCGAAAAGTTCTGATTTATCCCGGCCTAAAACGAGCGGTAAGCGATGCTGAACTGATCGAAATGTTAAAAACTTGTCGTCTTCAGCATTTAACTAATAAGCTAGATGAGTGTCTAGATTGGGGGCAGGCCTTATCGTTAGGAGAACAGCAGCGTATCGCCTTTGTCAGAACCTTCTTAACCCAGCCTAATTGGCTGTTTTTGGACGAGGCAACCTCAGCTCTTGATGAGACTACTGAAGAGATGCTTTATAGTCTTTTAATTAAACTGTTGCCCAAAGCTGCAATTATTAGTGTTGGGCATCGGAACACACTAGTGAAGTATCATGTGAATAAGCTTAGGCTTGATGGGAACGGCGGATGGCAATTGGAAAAGCATATAGATTCTCGCTTCTAGTCGTCTACTGGCGTATGGTATGCCCGAATGGTATAATATACTAGTATAACGAGCTTATGGATGGTGATTATGTGGCTCTAAGCGGTGTATTGAAACTGTGGGGACTAGTTAAAACAGTAAAAAATGATGCATTGCTGCTTTATTATGCTTGGAAGCATCCTGGCACTCCGCCGTTCATTAAAGGGATGCTTGTGGCACTCATGACGTATGTTATCAGCCCGGTTGATGTAATTCCGGATTATTTGCCATTTATCGGAATCGCTGATGATGTTATGCTTATTCCTGCAGCAGTTGTATTCTTAACTAACATGCTCCCGTCCTCGGTTCGTAATGAGTGTGAGGTGGAGAGCTTTAAATGGCGAAAGCGTATGCCATGGATATTTGGAGTATTTATCATCTTTGTAATCGTGTGGCTGGTAATTGCGATAGTAGGACTTGGTCATGTAATTTCTTTTATAAGTTCTTAACCGTGGGGTATTGATCAACCGCCGATATATAGAAAGGACTGCAACATGAATAAAACATTAGTATTAGCTGAAAAACCATCGGTTGGGCGAGATTTAGCCCGAGTTTTAAATTGTAATAAAAAAGGCAATGGCTGGCTCGAGGGTGATAAGTATATCGTCACTTGGGCACTTGGCCATCTAGTGACCTTGGCTGATCCCGAGGAATATGACGATAGATATAAAGCTTGGCGACTAGAAGATTTACCGATGCTGCCGCAAGAATTGAAACTTGTGGTTATCAAGCAAACTGGCCGCCAGTTTAAGGCTGTCAAAGAACAGATGGTACGAAAAGATGTAGGGGAAATAGTTATCGCGACTGATGCTGGCCGCGAAGGTGAGCTTGTCGCTCGTTGGATTATTGAAAAAGCTAATATCCGCAAGCCTATAAAAAGACTGTGGATTTCTTCGGTTACCGACAAGGCAATTAAGGAAGGTTTTAATAAGCTCAGGCCAGGCAAGGATTATGAAAACCTATATGCCTCAGCCGTAGCGCGGGCTGAAGCCGACTGGTTAGTTGGGATAAATGCTACCAGGGCGCTTACCTGTAAGTACAATGCTCAGCTGTCATGCGGCAGAGTCCAAACTCCAACTTTAGCAATTATTGCTCAGCGTGAGCGAGAGATTCAAAACTTCCAGCCCAAACCTTATTACGGTATAACGGCCGAGACAGGAAACGTAAGGTTGATTTGGCAAGACAGCAAGACAAAAGACACCAAGACATTTGATAAAGAAAAGTGCGAAAGTATTATTAGAGCAATAACCAACGCAAAAGCCGAAGTTGTTGCTGTCGAAAAGGCCGCTAAAAAAAGTTATGCGCCGCAGTTGTTTGATCTTACTGAACTGCAACGAGAGGCTAATCGTCTCTTTGGCTATTCAGCCAAAGAGACACTAGGTATTATGCAGAAGCTATATGAGACACATAAGGTTTTAACTTATCCGCGTACCGATTCCCGCTACATTTCTAGTGATATTGTCGATACACTGCCGGAAAGACTAAAAGCCTGCAGTGTTGGACCTTATTCCAAGCTGGCCTTTAAGCTATTACGGTTGCCGCTAAAAGCAAATAAGCATTTTGTTGATAACAGCAAAGTTTCAGACCACCATGCTATTATCCCAACTGAGCAGCCTGTAAATCTTGGCGCATTTAACGATAAAGAGCGAAAAATTTACGATCTGGTTGTTAAGCGTTTCTTAGCGGTGCTGTACCCCCCGTTTGAATATGAGCAGACATCAATAAAAGCTCAAATTCACAATGAAATATTTGTCGCTAAAGGCAAGAGGGTAATAGCTCCCGGTTGGAAGGAAGTCTATAATAATGAGTTCACTGAGGATGAGCAAACTGATGATATTGCAGATCAGACATTGCCAATTATAAATAAGGGCGATATATTAAATGTCACTAAACTATCGCTCACGGAAGGAAAAACTAAACCGCCGGCGCCGTTTAATGAAGGCAGCTTGCTATCGGCTATGGAAAACCCAGTAAAATATATGTCAGGTGAGAGCGAGGCGCTGAAGAAGACGATTGGCGAAACAGGCGGGTTAGGAACGGTGGCAACTCGCGCCGATATTATCGAAAAGTTGTTTAATAGTTTTTTAATCGAAAAAAAGGGTAAGGATGTGCTTATCACGTCCAAAGGAAAACAACTTCTTGAATTAGTGCCGGCAGATCTTAAATCACCCGCTTTAACAGCAGAGTGGGAGCAGCAGTTAAGCGCAATTGCTAAGGGTATAGTTAATAAACATGACTTTATTAATAAAATGCGCGGTTATGCCAGAGCAGTTGTTAATGAGATCAAGAACAGTCAAAGTCAGTTTAAGCACGATAACATTACTAGAACTAAATGTCCGGAATGCGGAAAATATCTGCTTGAGGTTAATGGTAAAAGAGGCAAAATGCTAGTTTGTCAAGATCGGGAGTGCGGCTACCGTAAAGGTGTTGCTAAAGTTACCAATGCCAGATGCCCAAACTGTCATAAAAAACTGGAATTGCGTGGCGAAGGAGAAGGTCAAATTTTTGTATGCAGCTGCGGATACCGAGAAAAGCTTTCGGCTTTTAACGACAGGCGTAAAAAGGAGACGATCGGTAAGGCATCGAAAAGTGATGTGGCTCAGTATATGAAGAAGCAGAAGAAGCAAGATGATCCGTTTAACCCGGCCCTAGCAGAAGCTCTGGCGAAACTAAAGCTAAAATAGCCTAAAAAATATAATATTTTGACTATTGCGTTATTTGATTTTGTATGTTACTATTTAGCTAGGCACCATCCTTATAGCGACTTAGTGGTTAACGGTATTGCAAAGTGGAACGTGTTTCCGGGTAATGCAAGAGGTTCGTGAGTCAAACAAGGGTTGTGTTTTTTGTTTGTAAAGTTCGTTTTAGTGGTTAGTGGTTTGTATTAGCGTCCGAGTAGTTTGTTGTGAAAGAGGCTGTTTCTGATTGTTAAGCTTTGGAACTGCGCTATAAGGATGGTTGTTTAAACTAAGGGGAAGGAACGCCTTCCCCTTAATACTTTTATAAAGGCCGGATAGCTTGCATAAGTGCTATCCGGCCTTTTTTAAACTCACTGGCGGGTTATTATCCGTACTACACGTTCATAAACAAGATAATCCCAAACCCATTTTGTAAAGACGACTATTCTATTTCTGAAGTCAATTAACCGCAGGATATGGACAGTTGGACCAGGTAAGCCAAGCGAAGAAACCTTTAAGCTTAAATTTACCCATACTGACAACGGCAGCATTACGGCCGATGGTAGCCATGTTGCCAACATCTTTATACTCGAATTCCTTAAGGGGGCGGCAATTGATGTAATTTATAATATTGGCAGCCGCGATTTCGGCTTGCTGAATTGCCACCGGCGCAATCATTGGCAGCGGGACATTATTTTGTTTAAAATGCGCAGCATCGCCAATAACAAATACTTCAGGTCGATTGGGAAGTTGCAGATATTCATTAACTATTGCGCGTTGAGCTCTGTCCTTTTCCAAGCTTAGTTTATCAAAGAGCTCAGCGGCACGTACGCCGGCTGCCCAGATAACAGTATAGGCGGGTACAATTTCGCCGCCTTTCAGAAATAGCTGTTTACCGTTGAAATCGGTAACCTGAACGCAAAGTCGGACTTCAACATGTTTGCGAATAAGTGTTTCGATGGTAGCCTCCTGCAAGTCGGCAGGCATTGCCGGCAATAAGCCGTCAGATGCCTCTACCAGCATAATACGAACTTCTTTGAAATTTATTTCATGATATTCCTTGGCTAATACGTAGTAGATAAGCTCAGATAAAGCCCCGGCCGATTCAACACCTGTCGGACCGCCGCCAACTACAACAAAGGTTAAAAGGGCGCGGCGTTTATCGGCGTCGTTTTCGTGTGAGGCAAGCTCAAACATCTTGAGCACATGATTACGGATAGTCACAGCTTCATCTAAGGTCTTCATAGCAAAAGCATTCTCGGCTATAGAGTTCATACCGAAATAATTTGTCATGCCGCCTGTTGCCAGTACTAGATAATCATAACTAATTTCGCCGCTATCAGTTACTATACATTTATTATCAAAATTAACATCAGCTACTTCTGCCATGCGGAACTCGACATTCTTCTGATCGCGCAGCATTGCCCTTACGGGGTACGCGATATCATCAACAGACAAGCCAGCTGTTGAAACTTGATAAAGTAAAGGCTGAAAAAGATGGTAATTATGTTTATCAATCAAAGTGATGCGAACATCGGCCTTAGCCAGCGCTCGCGCCGCTCGTATGCCGCCAAAGCCGGCGCCGACAATTACAATATGAGGTTTATCAGTCAAATTGGGTGACATAGTGGATTCCCTCCTGCCTATACAGATAATAATTATTGCTTGACATTATTTATTATATTCTAAAATTATAAATTGGCTATGATTTATATCACCAAAGATGATTGATAAATTGAGCATACTAGCCCAAGCTATGTAGAAAAAGCTTAAAAAATAAAGGCTGCGCAATCAGCGCAGCCATCGAAAATTTTATATTATATTTAGGCATGCTGGCGTTTTTTCATAATCGCAGCTCCCATTACGGCGGCAACAACAATAATGTCAACAGCCAAGGCTAGTATCGGAGTGAAATACGTTTTAAGCAGCGGGTCGCCTGTAATCATTCGCCCGGCCGTCCAAGCAAGAATAGCGCCGCCAATATAGATAATAATGGGGAAACGCTCAATTAAGCGAATAAACATAGTGCTGCCCCACACGATGATAGGTACTGTAATAAGCATACCGATAATTACCAAAGTTATGTTGCCATGGGCTACACCTGCAACACCCATAACATTATCAAGTCCCATGACGCCATCGGCGATTACTATTGTTTGGATTGCGGCGCGTAAACTCGATGGCGCTGCAATATTGGTATGTTCCTTTTTCTCGGTCATAAGGTTGTAGGCAATCCAGACTAGCAACAAACCACCGACAATCATTAGCGCCGGAATCCTAAGCAGCCATACTACCACCACTGTGGAGATGGCTCGGATACCAATAGCGCCGAAGGTTCCCCAGAAAATAGCTTTCTTCTGAAGATGTTTCGGTAGATTGCGGGCAGCCATGCCTATAACAATGGCGTTATCGCCGGCTAGAACTAAATCAATAAAGACTATGGCCAATAAACTACTTATAAATCCTGTTGAGATATCCATTTTATCCTCCCATTTTGAATTATAGATAAAAAACTAAAGACCTAGCCTATATTGATAGGCTAGGTCTCACCAGCAATTGTTTGCTAGCAAAGCCGGGATTTTGAATTCCGAGATGACGGCTTTGCTTTTTCAGGTTACTCCCCTTAAACACCTTATCCATTTGTGATTTCAATATAACACAAAATAGAATTTTGTCAAGTAGGAGTAAACTATATTATGGTGCGTAGCCATGCCTAGCAATGTAATTTTAGTTTTAACAATAGGGCGGCGAGAAAGTCAGGTATTTTGTGGTATCACAGGGATTTACCAGGCTGATTTATGCAAACAATATAATAATTCAATTAGAAAGCTTGGTGATATATATGCCTGAGATTCCGGAAATTGAGACGCTGCGATATCAGCTTCAGAATAAAGTTGTAGGAAAAAAGATAACTAACGCAGTAGTTAACAGAGCAAAAGCAACCAACGTAACGGCAGCCAAGTTAACAAGCGTACTTGCCGGGCAGCAAGTTATTTCGGCACGACGGCGGGCTAAGCAGATTATCCTTAGTTTTAGCAACTATTCTTCACTGGTTACTCATTTAATGCTTGAAGGTTATTTACGACTATTCTATGCTGGAGAAGAAATGGATAGACGGCCATCGCTGCTACTACAGTTTGAAAGCGGCGAACAGTTGGGCTTTTTCAAAATAACCCTAGGTTACGTTCATCTTGTAAATACAGATAACTTGTCCGAGATAAAAGAACTTGCTGACCTTGGGCCTGAACCGCTGGACCCGGATTTTACAGTAAGTCATTTCAGACAGCTGCTGGCAAAGCGCAAAGGGATGATAAAACCACTATTAATGGATCAGGCCTTTATGGCTGGGATTGGCAACGTTTACTCAAATGAGATACTGTTTTGCAGCCGTATTAGGCCGGATCGCAAGGTAAAGGACATATCAGCACTAGAACAGGAACGAATTTTTGACTGCATGAAAGATATACTTGAGCGAGCTGTAAAACTAGGGGGTGTATATGAAGAAAAGTTCGCCGCTGATGACGATTTGACGGGCGGGTTTGAGCCCCATCTTCAAGTTGCTTACCGCGCGGACAAACCTTGCTATGTTTGTGGGGGAAAAATCGTTACCAAACGGGTGGGGGGGCGAAATGCCTTTTATTGCCCAATCTGTCAGAGCTAATAAAGAGCCCCCTGCATCGCCGATGCAGGGGGCGGCCGTTCGTCTTTTAGTATCCTTCCGCCGGCTTCAGTTGTTTAAACATGCGAAATATAATAGTTGCCAGCGGCTGCTGATATAAGATTGCAAGGGTCATTGGAATGGCTACGGCCGGTGGAAAATAAGTAAGAGCAATTACCAGACCACAGGCGTTGTTACGAATACCTACATTAAACACCATGGTTAGCTTCATTTCGTGGGAACGGTCTTTTAGGGCGAATGAACCCAAGTAGCCGACGAAATAGCCGGACGAAACAACAAATAGCGTCACAAGCAAAGTTTTGATAATTGTTGCATTCCAGGCAATTTGCGGCATAACGACAGCAGCATTGATTGCAATGACAAAAAGCAGAGCAATTTTAGATGTTGCGCCGCCGAAACTTTTGGAAAAACGCGAAATACGGCCGTCTGTCCAATCGTGAAGCAGCATACCGGCAATGCTGGGGAGTGTTACCATTAGCATCAATTCCTCAATCATTTTCAGGTAGTCAAGATGAATTGTCTGACCAATGACCAGATGAAGAAATAGTGGCATCACTATAGGGACAATGAGTGTGTCGAGCGTGACGGCAACAAGCGATACCGGAAGATTACCTTTAACTAAGGCAGTCCAAATAACTGAAGTGACGCCGATCGGAATAGACGCACCGATTAAATAGCCTAAGCGAATATAGGGCTCATCCGGGTAAAATATTAGCCCTACTATCCAAGCCGTAAATGGGGTAACCAGATGTACCAATATGAGTACCCATAAGGAAATCCAGGGTCTTAGTAGTACCTTAATGAAATCCTTAAAACTTGTGCTTAGGGCTGTGACAAATGTCATATAGGCAAATAGCGCAATAACGACAGCGCGTAAAAAAGACGAGTCAGCAATGTCCACCGAAAAACCGATAAAAAGGCCGGACAGTACGACGATAAACATATTTTTACCTAGCCAGTCATTACACCTGACGAAAAAGTTAAACATAAGTTCCTCCATAGAGTAATTAGCGATGCCGAAAACACCTTTTAATTTTACCACGTGATTACGGGCTTTTATAGACTTTACTTTATTATATCCGGCGTGAGGGGTATGTGCTGGTCAGAAAAATATTTAAAAAGATCAAAATCTATGAAATAGCTTGGAAATAGCAGTATTTTTGTCTAAAATGCTGGTAGACGTTAAAAATCTATCATTTCACCACTTCTATATTTTAATGAACTAAAGTAATATAGTAATAGATTAAATGGGGGAGTGGAGAGGTATATGAAAATGAAGAAAATAATGTTGTCAGCCTTAGCCCTAATATTAATCGGTCTTCTGTTGGCCGGTTGCGGCGGTACAGCTCAAAAGAAAATTGTTGTTGGTCTTGATGATAATTTCCCGCCAATGGGATTTAGGGATGACAAAAATAATATCGTCGGCTTTGATATTGACATGGCAAAAGAAGCCTCGAAACGGATGGGTGTTCAAGTCGAATTTAAACCGATTGACTGGAACAGCAAAGAAGTAGAACTAAGCAGCAAGCGCGTTGACATGCTTTGGAACGGTCTTACCATTACAGAAAAGCGCAAAGAAAATATTGCCTTTACCAACGCTTACATGGAAAACCGTCAGATAATCGTTGTAAATTCGAACTCGGCCATAAAAGGCAAAACTGATTTGGCTGGTAAGGTTGTCGGAACGCAGGAAGGCAGCAGTAGTGTTGAAGCTATCGAAAAAGATGCAGCAACTTTGAATTCATTTAAAGAACTGAAGAAATACCCTGATTATGTAGCTGCACTGATGGATCTCAAAAACGGTCGTGTTGAGGCTGTCGTTGTTGACGAAGTTGTTGGACGTTACTATATAGCTAAGAAACCGGGCGAATATGTTATTCTAGCTGATAACTTCGGTTTCGAAGAATATGGTGTCGGGCTAAGAAAAGATGACAAAGAACTTCTTACTAAGCTTCAGAAGGCACTTGATGATATGAAGAAAGACGGCACTTCGGCCAAGATTTCCAAGCAATGGTTTGGCGAAGATATCGTGAAATAGCGGCAATAGCTTTGTCTAGCCAATGGTTCCTAACCATTGGCTTTTCAATTGTTTCACTGTATAATAAGCTGTAGGCCTAATTGTGGTTTTTTAAATTTTGCAATAAGTGGAAGCTTAGATAGGGGAGAATCTTATGGAATACATTTTGGGAATACTGGGTCCAATGCTGGACGGCACGGTAGTTACGCTGCAGATGTTTTTCGTGACTATTGTGTTGTCACTGCCGCTAGGGTTATTACTGTCTTTGGCCCGCATTTCCAGATTTAAGGCGCTACGCGACGTTGTCGGGGTATACATCTGGCTGTTCAGGGGCACACCGCTTATGCTTCAGCTTTTATTTGTGTACTTTGGTTTACCGCTGGTACCGTATATTGGTGTTAAGCTGGACGATTTTCCAGCGGCAGTATTTGCTTTTGTTTTAAATTACGCGGCTTATTTTGCCGAGATCTTCCGCGCCGGAATTCAATCAATTGACCGTGGACAATATGAAGGCGCAAAAGTTCTTGGTATGAGCTATATCCAGACTATGCGGCGAATTATACTGCCGCAAGTAATAAAACGGGTACTGCCGCCGGTAAGTAATGAAACAATTACCTTAGTTAAGGATACATCATTGATCTATGTTTTGGCGATGAACGATTTGCTCAGAACCACGCGGGCTATCGTTCAGCGTGACTTTAATACAACACCGTTTTTAGTAGCCGCGGTATTTTATCTTTTAATGACACTGGTATTAACTTGGGGTTTCCAAAAACTCGAAAAGAAATATGCGGTATATGATGAGTAGGGGTAGCGTTATGAAAATGATTAGTTTGAAAGATATCCATAAGAGTTTTCAAAAATTAGAAGTGCTCAAGGGCATTTCTTTGGAGGTAACCAAGGGAGAAGTAATTGCAATTATCGGGCCTTCAGGTTCGGGTAAGAGCACACTGTTGCGCTGTCTCAACCGTTTGGAAACCATCGACAGCGGCAGTATTGAAATTGAAGGCGAAGTACTAGCCTCAACTGGTCCCGATGGCAAAAGCCAGTACGTTGCGGAACCGGAAGCTAGACGGATTTGCCGTAAGATGGGCATGGTTTTCCAGTCATTTAATTTATTTCCTCACCTGACGGTGATTGAGAATGTTATCGAAGCCCCGCTGATTGTAAAGGGCGTAAAGCGCGAAGAGATTATCCCGCAGGCCGAGGCGCTGCTTAACAAGGTGGGACTTTTAGATAAGCGCGACAGCTATCCTTCCCGGCTATCCGGCGGTCAGAAACAGCGTGTGGCCATTGCTAGGGCTCTTGCGATGGCGCCTGATATAATGCTATTTGACGAACCGACTTCGGCCCTTGATCCTGAGCTGACCGGAGAAGTGTTAAAGGCTATGCGGCAATTAGCTGAGGAGCATATGACGATGCTTGTTGTAACGCACGAAATGGCCTTCGCCCGCGAAGTTGCCAATCATGTTATCTTTATGGATAAAGGTGAAATAGTCGAGCAGGGGCCGCCAGAAGATATTTTCAATCGCCCGGCACATCCTAGAACTAAAGCATTTTTATCGAATGTTTTCCAAAGCTGATACTTACAGCCAGGAATAAATAACCGAGATTGCCGCAGAGCGCTTGTTCTGATACGGCGATCTCATTTTTCTTATTAGGATCAAAAGCGGAGTGAAATAATGCAGAAATTACCGATTGATGATGTGTTGGATAAGCTGAAAGACGGATTATCAGTTCAGTCAAATGCTGTGCTGATTGCTGCGCCGGGAGCTGGCAAGACAACAAGAGTACCGTTGGCGCTGTTGGCTGAGGCTTGGCTTAAGGGGCAAAAGATTATAATGCTTGAACCTCGCCGGCTTGCTGCACGGTCGGCTGCCGGCTATATGGCAAAGCTGCTGGGCGAAAAAGTCGGAGAGACGGTCGGATACCGGGTTAGATTAGACAGCCGGGTTGGCCCCGCGACACGCATTGAGGTAGTAACCGAGGGCATACTGACAAGAATGATGCAAACCGATCCGTCACTTGATAATGTCGGCGCAGTCATCTTCGATGAATTCCATGAACGGAATCTTCACGCTGATGTGGGTTTGGCGCTTTGTCTGGAGGCGCAAAGTGTATTGCGGCCTGATTTGCGGATAATTATTATGTCGGCGACACTTAATGCTCAGCCGGTTGCCGAGTTGTTAGGGAATGCTCCCGTTATAGTCAGTTCGGGAAGGGAGTTTGCTGTCGAGACCATATACTTAGACCGACCGGTTCTAGGCCGAATTGAACCGGTTATTATCAAAACTATCCTAGAAGCTCTTAGAAATGACAGCGGCGATATTCTGGTTTTCTTGCCGGGGGCAGGTGAAATCCGCAGAGTTGAGCGGCAACTGCGGGAAATGAATTTAGCAGGGGTATCTATAGCACCGCTATATGGCAATTTGCCGCAGGACATGCAGGATAACGCTATAGCCCCGAGCGATGGTGGTTGGCGCAAAGTAGTTTTAGCTACGTCAATAGCCGAAACTAGCCTTACAGTTCAAGGTATAGGAGTAGTGATTGACAGCGGATTGATGCGCATACCGCGGTTTTCGTCGCGGACCGGCATGACGCGGCTTGAGACAATTCAGGTTTCACGAGCTTCGGCCGATCAACGCCGCGGACGCGCCGGCCGCCTTGGCCCCGGGATTTGTTATCGGCTTTTGACTAAGGAGGCTGACTTACGGCTCATTGAATGTCAGCAACCGGAGATTTTAGAGTCAGACTTGGCTCCCTTAGCGCTGGATTTGGCAGCTTGGGGAGTAAATCAGCCTAACGAGTTGGCTTGGCTAAACCCGCCCCCACTAGCTGCGTTTGAACAGGCGCGCACTTTACTGTTTGAACTTGGCGCAATCGATACTGCCGGGAAAATTACGGCACACGGGCGGAAAATGGCAGCATGCGGGGTTCACCCCAGACTGGCCCATATGATTATCAAAGCCGAATCCTTAAATTTAGGAGGTTTGGCTTGTGAAATTGCGGCTCTGCTTGGCGAACGGGATTTATTAGCAGGGTCGCAGCAAGATGTGGATATCAGGCTTCGCCTCGAAATGCTGCATCGTCAAGATACTGCTATTCGGCCGATTATCAAGGCTGAAATAGCCCATTTAAAACAGGTGTTTAGTATAACATCATGCCAAACGCAAGATATTGACGCGTGCGGCTTATTGTTGGCCTTAGCTTATCCGGACAGGATTGCTCAGCGCCGTTCAAACGGGAAATATTTGCTCAGGAATGGGCGCGGTGCGGCTCTTTTAAGTGAGCAAGCACTGTCAGAGGCAGCTTGGCTGGCAATCGCTCAGCTAGATGATCAAGGCAGTGATAGCCGGATTTTTCTCGCTGCGCCGCTTGATGCCGCTGATCTGGTTACTCACTTTCGAGAGCAAATAGAAGTTTGCGATGTAATTGCCTGGGATAGCAGCAGCAAGGCAGTCCGGGCAAGACGATTTCATAAATTAGGGGCGTTGACGATTAAAGAGGAAGCACTGCTTAATCCAGACCCTGAAATGGTAGCAGCGGCTCTTATTTCCGGGATTAAAACGGAGGGGCTTGATATTCTTCCCTGGACGCGCGCAGCTCGCAGTTTGCAGCAGCGGCTTATCTTTATGCATTGCCACGAGCAGGGTTATCCTGATATGACAGATAATGCACTGCTAGATGCAAGTGAGGAGTGGCTGGCTCCTTATCTGTATGGTTTAAGCAGCAAAGCTGATTTAGATAAGCTTAATTTATTTCAGATTTTAGAAAGCAGGCTTAACTGGGAGCAGCGGAATTTGTTGGATGAATACGCGCCTACTCATATTACCGTCCCAAGTGGACAACGGATCCAAGTCGATTATAGCAATTCGGATAGTCCTGTTTTAGCGGTCCGGCTGCAGGAGATGTTTGGCCAAAAAGAAACGCCCCGCATTGCGCGGGGCAGAGTTGCTCTCACAGTGCACCTTTTATCGCCGGCCCATCGGCCGGTCCAGGTGACGCAAGACTTGGCTAATTTTTGGGAAACAACCTATTTTGAAGTAAAGAAAGATCTCGCCGGCCGCTATCCGAAGCACTATTGGCCGGACGATCCGCTAGCTGCTCAGGCCACTCACCGGGCAAAGCCTAAACTACAGTAAATGAAAATTACTCTTCTACAACAGTAACCTTTTTCATTACATCATGAGGCTTAATTTTATCAACTACGTCCATACCTTCGATTACTTTGCCAAAAACAGTATGTACGCCATCGAGGTGAGGCTGCGGTTCATAAACAATGAAGAATTGGCTGCCGCCGGTATTTGGGCCGCGATGGGCCATCGACAAGGAGCCGCGTTCGTGTTTATTAGGGTTGCCTTTAGTTTCGCAGGGGATGGTATAGCCAGGGCCGCCGGTACCGGTGCCGGATGGACAGCCGCCTTGAGCGACAAAGCCCTTGATAACGCGGTGGAAAGTCAGGCCATCATAAAAGCCTTCCTTAATGAGTTTTTCAAAGTTGCCGACAGTAATAGGGGCATCTTTTTCGAACAGTTCAATAACGATTTTGCCAGAGTCCATTTCAATAACTGCTTTTTTCAACGTAATCCCTCATTTCATGGTTCTAGATTCTTTCCAATTATATCATTTATCGTGCCATAAGCAAAATTAGGCAGCAGCTCGGTTGAAAATTTAATTTGCTGCTAGTTTCGATTTGCGTCAAGAGAATCGTCCTAGTGGCAGAGTCACCGCAGCAGTCCTTTGAGGCTAAGAAACCTTTGACATTGCAATGATTTATATTATAATAAGAATGTAGCTGACTGGTTGGTCAGGTGAGCTTGTGAGGCGGCAGATTGTTTAAATGAGTCAGAGGATTATGCCTGACTCATTTTTCATAAAGCCCGGTACCTTTCGGCTATAACAGGAATACTTTAACAGGATGTCAAATAGTATTTAATATTTTGTCGATTACGAATAGAAACGAGTGAAACTATGCCAAAAGTGAATAATGGCTTTGTTTATGCTGTTTTAGTATTTGTGGCTTTTATATGGGGTCTAAATCCGCCCGTCATGAAAATAGGCCTGATGTACATCCCGGCAATGTCATTTAACGCTGCCCGGATGATAGTTGCCCTTCTTGCGGTTTGGACAGCGCTTCTCTATTCGCAGACCTATCGGCCATTTGAGAAGGGCGACTTAAAGAAAGCCTTCTTAGTTGGGGTAGGCGGCTTTTTCTTGTTTCAAATATTTTTGACATTGGGAGTACAGCGAACAACTGCAGGCAATACTTCCTTAGTATTGGCGCTTTTACCTGTAAGTGTCGCTATTATTAATAAAGTATGTAAAATTGAAGAAATAACTAGGCCGATGGCGATAGGGATCCTAGCTAGTATTCTGGGTGTCGTGCTTATTGTGCTTGGCTCAAATAGCAAACTGAGCATAGCCGATAGCCATGTGACCGGAAATTTAATACTATTGCTTGCCCAAGCAACTTATGGTTATTATACTGTTTTTTCAAAAGAACTACTGGCCAAGTACTCAACTTATCAAGTTACCGGTTACGTTATTTTGTTTTCGACGTTCTTTTTCTGTCTGACCTCATTAAATGAAATGTTGCGTTTTAACTGGTCAGAAGTTCCTTTGGCTGGCTGGGCCAGTATTGTTTTTTCTGGCTTATTCCCGTTGGGGATTGGCAACTTTTTGTGGATATGGGGACTGGGCAAAGTCGGCAGCACCAAGGCTTCGCTCTATAATAACCTTTCCCCGGTGTTTGCTGTTGCCGCAGGGTACTTAATGCTGGGTGAAACCTTCGGTTGGCTGCAGTTCGCCGGCGCTATTGTTATTTTTGCCGGTCTTTATATGACCCGGGTAGGGAAAGCTATTTCTCAGACTGAAAATACCAGGAGGGATATATCTGATAGTTAACGTACTTAATAAATTTCGTGTACCGCTTATCGGCTTGCTAGTTTGGCTAATCGGGACAGCATCGGCCATTGCTGCAGACTCTCCTTCAACATTTACGCGCAGCTTATTTGACGATATTGAGCCTGTTGACATGACGATTTTTGGTGAACCGCTGGCAACCAAAGAGCAATGTGTGGAACATCTCCTTCGCCGCAATCCTTTTCCATTGTTAACGGTGTCGCCGGAAGAATTAGTTGATTATTTCTACCAAGAGGCTATGCTGGAGGGGATTCGTCCTGATATCGCGTTTGCTCAGGCCCTACATGAGACCGGCTATTTCCGTTACGGCGGTGATGTTATACCAATCCAGAACAACTACAGCGGACTGGGGACGACAGGCGGGGGCGTGAAAGGAGCATGGTTTCCAACTGCGCAAATCGGGGTGCGAGCGCAAATACAGCACTTGCTTGCGTACGCGTCTGACCGGCCTCCAAAGCTGGAGGTTGTTGATCCACGATATGATTTAGTCAAGACGACCGGTAACTTCGGTAAAGCAAATACTTGGACTGACTTAAACGGCAAATGGGCCGTTCCCGGCAAGACCTATGGCCAGATGATATTAACAATCCATCAGAAAATCTTAGAGGAATAAGGAAAGAGGTTGCCCCAAAGCTTTTTAGCTTATGGGACAACCTCTTATAATTAAACAAATAACTTTAAAAGCTACCGTAAGCCGGGTTTTGTTCTAGGGAACATCTATCTCGCATAATACATGCGTCCTAGTCTGGTTGAATTCCCGTTCTAGGATTCCTCTACCAAAATTTGAGTTTCAGGCTTGTGGGGTTTACCCTTGCATCGCTCCGTCGCCGGAACGGATAGTTTCTGTGGCACTTTCAGGCTACTTTTGACTACGAGAGCCAATTTGACCGCCGTCAGGAAACTTAGTTCCTGCCGCAGCTTATTGGGCTGCGCACAAACACTACGATCATCTCAGACCGTGCCTGCCCGGACTTTCCTCTGCAGTAAAACTGCAGCGTTCCCCCGTACACTTTTAAAGTCGTATTTTTGTTGTTGGATATGTTATTATAATAGATAATTAGCAATTTAGCAACTGGTACTTAATACCACAAACATTTTGCGAGAAAGGCGATAAAGAGTGAATATATTTGCGATAGGAGATTTGCATTTATCCGGGACTCCGCCCAAAAAGCCGATGGAAATATTTGGCGACAATTGGATAGGGCACTGGGACAAAATCCGCACCAACTGGCTAAATACTGTTGATGCTCAAGATGTTGTGCTCTTGCTTGGCGACATATCTTGGGGAATGAATTTTGAGGAAGCCAGTGAAGACTTATTGGCCATCGACGCATTGCCTGGCCGTAAAATTTTGCTGAAAGGCAATCATGATTATTGGTGGTCGACTAGCGCTAAAATGCGGCAAAATCTGCCGCCTACCATTACCTTTATCCATAATTCATATGAAGCAGTCAATGATGTTGCTATCTGCGGCAGTCGCGGCTGGACGAATCCCCTTGATAAGATGTTTACAGCTCAAGATGCTAAAGTCTATGAGCGTGAAAAGGGGAGAATAGCAGCATCAATCCAACAGGCCATAAGGGATGGTTACAATCGGATCATTCTTGCTACGCATTACCCGATGATTTATTGGGAGGAAACAGACGGTGAATACGCCAAGAGTTTGGCAGAGTGGGGCGTAGAACACTATATATTCGGACATCTTCATAACGGCGGAATAGGATTAGGACCGACCGGGAATTTTTACGGCGTCCATTATCATTTGGTTTCATGCGACGCGCTTGATTTCCGACTGAAGAAAATCGCCGAGGTTTGAGGTTGTTATAAGTTTTTGATGGTACCGTCTGTGCCGATTATAACTGTCTGGGCGGGAATAGCTTTGCCGCTTGCTGCTACTGCTTCATTAACGGCGTGAGCTATACCGCTACAGCAGGGAACTTCCATGCGGACGACGGTTACGCTTTTGATTTCATGCGAACTCAGGATTTGGGCCAATTTAAAGGAATAATTCTCTTTATCAAACTTTGGACAGCCAATAACAGTAATTCTGTCGCGCATAAAATCAGCATGCATGTTTGCATAGGCGTAGGCTGTGCAGTCAGCAGCCACTAAAAGATGAGCATTGTCAAAATAAGGGGCGCTTACCGGCACAAGCCGCAATTGACACGGCCACTGCCGTAATTCAGACCCATAAGACTCAGCGTTTTGGTGGCTATTATTTGTGGTTCGTTGAATGAGCTTAACGTTGGCTCCGGGACAACCGCAGGGTATTTGTTCGGTTTTGGCGGCAGCCTTAGCGGCGAGGTGTTGTTTTACGGCTTCTTCGTCAAAATCCGGGGCTTCGCGTTCAATGATAGCGAGCGCGCCGGTTGGGCAATCCGGTAAGCAGGCTCCCAGTCCGTCACAGTAAGAATCCGCCACCAGCCTTGCTTTCCCATTAACTAAGTGGAGCGCTCCTTCATGACAGCCTCCAATACATAATCCACAGCCGTTGCACTTTTCTTCATCAATCTCAATAATTTTTCGCAGCATGTTCTCTCTCCTTAAATCTTAGTTATTCTTGGTTATAGCATACAACGTAGACTTTAGATTAGCAGTGATTTGTGTCACAAACCCAAAAAAGGGATTATAATCGCTGGTTTTGGTTTGTCAAGCTTATTTTTGTAAAGGAAAATGCTGTCTTATCCAGAATTAGGGCACAATATACTGATATTATAAATGTCAAGGGGGGATTAGTGATGACTAACCTGGAGATTGTCTATCTTCACCATAGTGGATTTGCGATTAGCACCGAAAACCATCTGCTGGTTTTTGACTACTATAAAGATCCTTCAAAGAGTATGCCAAAGCTGCTTGCCCAAGGGAAAACGGCCTTTGTCTTCAGTTCGCATAGCCATGCCGATCATTTCAATAGTGAAATTGGTAAATGGCAGCAAAAAGTTGCAGCATATTTTATAAGTGATGATATTCATACCGTCGGCGGGCTGAGCGGAGTAGCGCCCAATAAAATTATTTATATGAAGCCTTACGAAACGGCTGAACAGCAGGCGATAAAGGTCGTTACTTACGGCTCTACCGACCAAGGCGTATCTTTCTTGGTCGAAGTTGACGGCTGGCGTATATTCCATGCCGGTGATTTAAACTGGTGGCATTGGAAAGAAGATACGCCTGAGAATATTCAGGCTGCTCGAGATGGGTTTGAAAAGGAAATGAAGCTACTTGGGGGTTTAGCACTGGATGTTGCCTTCTTCCCGGTGGATAGCCGGCTCGAGGAATTTTGGGCCATCGGCGCGGAGGAGTTTTGCCGTAAAGTACACGTGAACCAGCTTATTACCATGCATAGCTGCGGAAAAGTATGGCAGCCGCCGGCCGATTTCCCGTCTCTTGGTAAGGCGACAGCAGTATGGTGTCCGGAAACGGATGGGCAAAAGCTGAGTATTGCTATGAATGGGGTTTGATTGGTGGCCGCTTTTACCTACATAATTGAATGCGCTGACGGGACTTTATACACCGGCTGGACTACCGACCTTGAGAATAGAATTGCAGTTCATAACAGCGGAAAAGGCGCTAAGTATACTAGAGGCCGCGGGCCGGTAAAGCTTGTCTATTATGAACAATATGATAATAATAAGACAGCTCAAGTCCGTGAATGCCAGATTAAGAAACTAAAACGGAAAGAGAAAGAAGAGTTAGTTTTGCAGCAGGCTTCCATTCAGCAATATGACAAACAATAAAAGTGCCGCGCTTCGGCTTTATAAAACGAAGCGCGGCACTACGTGAGAAATCAAGAAACGCTCCTGCTAAGCAGGAGCGTTTAAAAATCCTAGTAACGTCTGTTGTTTTGGCTGAAGCAGTCGCTGCAATATACAGGACGGTCACCGCTTGGACGGAAAGGAACTTGAGTTTCTTTACCGCAAGCTGCGCAAACAGCGTCATGCATTTCGCGTTGCGGACGGCTGCCGCCACGACCAAAGCCACCGTTTTGTTGTTTACGAGCGCGTCTGCAATCAGGGCAACGACCAGGTTCGTTAGTGAAACCTTTTTCAGCATAGAAGTCTTGCTCTGAAGCTGAGAATACGAATTCTGCGCCGCAATCACGGCAAGTTAAAGTTTTGTCTTGAGCCATATTAAATAGCCTCCTCAATTGTATTGCCCAAATAGCTAATGGGTAATCGCGCGGTCTTCCCATTCCGGATACAGTTTGAGAAGGACGGATAGCTAACCTCACTGGGTCTATTTACTGGGCCACTTCTAATATACTATTAAACTGTTTGAAAGTAAAGCTGTTTAATAGAATTATAAAAATAATTTTGGTACATCATATAAGATGTGGAATTAGGGGAAATTAATGCTAAATTATAAGGAGGTCTTTATATATGGAAGGCACTAATGAAACAAAACGTGACATGTTGGACAAAGGCGCTGTGCTGCAGCGTGATAAAAAAACATACGCTATCGCGCCCCATATTCCAGGCGGCGTTATCCTAGACTTTAATATTTTACGAAAAATGGTCGATGCGGCCGAGAAATATGGAGCCCAGGCTATGAAAATTACCAGCTCGCAGCGTATTGCTATTGTTGGTATCGAGGAGGATAAAGTTGATCAGGTATGGGACGAACTGGGCATGCCTAAAGGCCATGCTATCGGGCTTTGTGTGCGTAGCATTAGAATCTGCCCGGCTACCCATTTTTGTAAGCGTGCCCAGCAGGATGCTGTCACGCTAGGTTTTGAAATTGATAAAAAGTATCATGGCCTGGATCTGCCCTCTAAATTCAAGATTGGTGTATCAGGCTGCGCCAACTCATGCAGTGAGCCGGCCGTCCGCGATTTGGGCATAATGGGTATGCCTAAAGGCTATACAATTTTTATCGGCGGTAATGCCGGTATTATTCCAAGAATCGGTGACAAGCTGGCTGAAAATGTCCCGCAGGAGCAGGTTCTCCCGATTGTTGATAAGATTTTTGCCTATTATAAGGAGAATGCCAAGGCTTATGAACGCCTGGGCCGAATGATTGATCGGATTGGATTTAAAAAAGTGCAGGAAGATATAATGAGTTAAAAAACTCGGATGGCGTTAGGAATTACCTAGCGCCATTTTCTATTACAGAGGAAATTAAAGTAGGTATTTGGGATAGCTTTGTCAAAATATTAGGCTGAGAGCAGTCGGCAATTTTCGCAGTAATTAGAAAGGCGAGGTACAATGCATGCACAAAAGTCTCAAGGCTATAGTTATCACAGCAATCATTATTTTTCACGGGTTAGCAGCATCAGTTTTAGTTCAGGCACAGCCTTCAGGCGGCGATGAAGTAAAGCGTATCTTAAGTAAAATGACGGTAGAAGAAAAGGTCGGGCAGATAATGCTCGGATTTTTTGAGGGAGCTAGTTTATCGCCAGAACTTAAAGCCAGGATAGTAAACAACAATCTCGGCGGGGTTATTTTGTATAGTTCGGCTGGAAATATCGAAAGTAATGAACAAGTGGCCAGACTGGTTGAAGATATCCAAAAAACTGCGGTGGCGTCCAACAAAAATCCGTTGTTTATATCCATAGACCAAGAAGGAGGGCGAGTTGCCCGTCTTACTGACGGAGCAACGGTATTTCCAGGCAATATGGCGTTAGGCGCAACCGGAGACGAAGAGTTAGCGCGTAAGTCTGCAGCAATAACGGCTCGGGAACTAAGAGCTTTAGGGATAAATCTAAATTTTGCGCCCTCGGTCGATGTAAACAGCAATCCAGCAAATCCTATAATCGGCGTTCGTTCGTTTGGTTCTTCGCCGGAAGATGTTGCGCGCCTAGGCAGCGCAATGCTTGACGGCTACCGCGCGGCAGGCGTAATCGCAACGGCCAAGCACTTTCCGGGACATGGGGATACAAATATTGACTCGCATGTCGGCCTGCCGGTAGTGCTGCATAATATCGGGCATTTAAACAGGGTTGAGTTACTACCGTTTCAGGCGATGATTAAAGCAGGAGTGCCGGCTGTTATGACTGCTCATGTTGTGCTGCCTGCTATAGATGATAGCGGTGTGCCTGCTACGCTGTCGCCAAAGGCGATGAATATGCTTCGCGAGAGGATGGGGTTCGAGGGCATCATATTCACCGACTCAATGAGTATGGGCGCGATTGTTAATAATTACGGCATGGAAGAGGCGGCAATAAGGGCATTTCTTGCAGGAGCTGATGTGCTTCTGTTTGGGGCGGATAGCGGGCATGTTTCACAGGAACAGGATGTTATATATAAGGCATTGCTTCGCGCCGTTCAGGCAGGTCGGATATCCGAAGAAAGGCTGAATCAGTCGGTGAGGCGCATCTTAAAGGCGAAGGCTGAGTATGGTATTCTTGATAATCCATATCCTAACAATAACTATCAAGCTGTTTTGGCAGCGCCTCATCATTTGACGGTTGCCGAAGAGATAGCCGGGGCCAGCCTTACCTTGGTGAAGAATAATAATTTACTCAATCTTGATACAACCAAGCCAGTGCCGATTATTTGGCCGCAGGAATATGAAGCTGAATTGGCGCTGCTCTTAGCTGAGTGCCCTTTTCTGAAGCCAGCCATAATTTCGCTCAAACCTGACGGAGATACTATTAACAAAATATGTGAAACACTCAGCAAAGAGGAGGTCGTGCTTGTAGGTACATATGATATTGACCGCAACCCTGAGTGGGCTAAACTCGTACAAGCTCTTGGTGCCGACAAGGTAATTGCGCTCGCAATGCGCTCGCCCTATGATTTGTTAAAGATTCCGGAGGTAGGGGCTTACATTGCATGCTACAGCGACCGTCCGGTTACTATGAAAGCGTTAGGCAAACTTTTGAAGGGTGAGCTTGAGCCAAGAGGGTATCTGCCAGTTGAATTAACCGGCCTTTATCTGCGCGGCTGGGGGTTAACAAAAACATTTACGAGGTGATAGTATGTACTTTCAAACAGTTGGCAAGGAGAATACTGAAGAAACAGTACGGCTTGCGCTCAAGAAGGCAGCCGAGTACGGCATAAAGGATATTGTGGTGGCCTCTTGCGGCGGCTATACCGCCAAAATGTTGGCGGGCAAGGTTGACAACGTCGTATGCGTCACTCATGCCAACGGGTATGCCGGACCGGGCGAAAGCGATATGCCTGCCGAAGTTCGGCAAGAGCTGATTTCCCAGGGCGTAAAAATGCTAACGACAACTCATGTGCTATCAGGCGCTGAACGCGGTATAAGCCGCAAATTTAGCGGCATTTATCCGGTTGAGATAATGGCCCAAACACTTAGAATGTTTGGGCAGGGTGTAAAGGTCTGTGTTGAGGTTGCCGTAATGGCTTTAGATGCCGGGTTAATTCCTTATGGAAAAGATATAATCGTTATCGGCGGTACTGCACATGGCGCTGATACTGCGGTAGTAATGCAGCCAGCTCATGCTGCTAATATATTTGACAGCTATATTGCTGAGGTTATTTGCAAACCAGGGCGCAAACGATAGTATTAAAGCCGCCTGCTAGATAGCAGGCGGCTTGCTTATTGTGGTTAAAATCTACCAGTTTTGGGTAAAATTCTAGTAAAACAATTCGGATTGAGGTTAAAATGCATTACTGTGACTTTTGTGGCAGAAAAGTTAATAATGGTGTAAAATATTGCCGACACTGCGGGAGGTCACTAACAGATAACTTGAACGATACCCAGCCGCTTCCCGTTATTAACGATACTGTGTTAGTCACCGCGAAAAACCATAAACGAACTCCAAATTTTAATCATAATATCTGGTCGCGGCAAATTCAAAAACTAAGAGTAAAGCGGTATGCAATATTATCTTATTTAGCATCTTTTATAACAACGGTTGGGCTAATATATGTCTTAGTGACCTTTAAAACAGTTGATGAATACCAATTGCTTACAGCGGCTAGCGGCTTTTTATTAGTCGTATACTTCTGGCGCAATGCAGTAAAATAAAGGCTGTTCAAAAGCGTTTTAACTTTTGAACAGCCTTTATTCATTAAAATTATAATAAAATTATTATGCCAGAGCCCAGTTTTGGATAATTGCTATATTTACAAAGCTCGAAACATCTTCGATATCCTTTTGGCGGTCAATAATGGCCCGTTCTGCATGCTTAATATTGGCCAATACGCGCTTATGATCATATATTGCCAGGATTGCTTCAATGTCTGCATCACTTACATTAAACTCCTGCAGCTTCTTTTTGATGATTGTTGACATATAAATTCCTTGTAAACCCCTTTCAGTTATTGTTTTCACAAGTCATAGCAATTCGACATAATAAGAATAACTCCTTCTTTAAAATTCTAGTAATTAATGGATTTATAATCCTGTAAATCACACAATGAAGTTTACATAAAATCAACGAATCTGCAAAGCCTGGAAAGCCTAAGTTGTAAATTTAAAATAACAATTGTGCGCACATAAATCTCCCGGTGATTCGTAATAATAAACATGGAAATGTTTGTCGCATACTATGTGAACGGAGGAGTATTGATAGTGTTTACTAGCTGGCTTGTTATGAAATTAATTGATCCGATGGCTGACGAATCGATTAAGAAAGTTTTGACAGAGGATTATAGTGATAATCCGTTTTTATTGGCTACGGTGGCTGAAAAAATGACCTTACGGGCGCTTATCGAGGCATCCATTCGGGCAGAAACCGGCACTGTGCTAGGTCGGCCGCTTGGCAGTCCGGTAGTACTGTCGCCCTGGGAGAAGATTCTTTTAAATCCTAAACAATTATTTGAATTGCCGACTCCGAAAGTTAGCACAATTGATACCAAGACTGTCATAGGGCCGAATGCTAAGAAACCTTTGCAACTCGATATTCCAATAATGATTACCGGCATGTCCTATGGCGGTTCGCTTAGTCTCCAAATGAAAATGGCGTTGGCTAAAGGGGCGTCAATGGCCGGGACTGCAACCAATACCGGCGAGTCAGCGGTAACTCATGAAGAACGCAGTTCAGCCAAATTGTTGATCGGGCAATATCATCGGGGCAGTTGGCTTACAAGTCCAGAGCAGCTTAAACAGCTTGATGCAATCGAGGTTCAGCTTGGTCAGGGAGCCTGGGGAGGAGCGGTAGATGAGCCAATTTCATCTTCGAGTATTGGTGATCACTTAAGAAAAACCTGGCATTTGGAGAAAGGACAGGATACTAAAATCCACGCAAGGATGCCTGGTGTTGAGAGTACCCAGGATATAATAGCTATGGTGGACAAGTTAAAGTCTGAGTACGATGTACCCGTTGGCATTAAAATCGCCGGATCAGACTATATCGAATATGAATTAGCGGTTATTGCCCAAACAAAAGCCGATTTTATTACTATCGATGGCTCCGAGGGCGGGACGTCAAGCGCGCCGCCGACACTGGAGGATCATGTCGGTCTTCCTACGCTCCATAGCTTGGTCAGGGCGGTAAATTGGTTAACAGAAAAAGGTATTCGTGATAAATTCAGCCTGATTATTGTCGGTGGTCTGGCAACACCAGGACATTTTTTAAAGGCTTTAGCGTTAGGTGCTGATGCCGTTTATATCGGGACAATTGCTTTAATGGCAGCGATGCAAAGCCAGGTAGTAAAAACTTCACCACAGGCACCGCCATCCCAATTAGCGCTATACACCGGCAAAATGAATGATAAGCTAGATATTGAAAAGGCGGCCCTGCATCTTTCTAATTTCCTAAAATCGTGTGTTATGGAAATGCAACTGGCTGTTCAGGCCACTGGTAAAAATGCCATCAAAGATTTAAACCGGTCTGATTTGGTAACAGTAGAAAAAGACATTGCTAACATGGCTCAGATTCGTTACGCTTTTGATCCGAGGCCTGATCAAGATAAAAAATAATTACCCATTCTATGTCTGAGTTGGCATGTTTTTTTGCGAGTATATAGCTATTTTATTAGGAAAAACTATAGGTGGAGCCGATTGCAAAAATTATTGCGGGAGGTATGCCAGATGTCAAAGAACAAAAAGAATCAATCGTCTAAATCACAGTTTGGCACAATGACTGCTCAATTTGATGCAAACCAGGACTACACTAGCTCGAGTCAACCTTCTAGTACGAAAAACCAAAGCGCGCAAAGCAAAAGTCAATTTGGTACGCTTACTGCTAAAGCTGACGCTAATAATGATTACACTAGTTCGAATCAAAGCCAAAATGCTAGCAAAGCTCAACAAAGCAAAAGTCAATTTGGGACTTTAACCGCAAAAGCTGATGCTAATAACGATTACTCCGAATAATTAACCCTAAAAAGCAGGCCTGCCACTATAATGCAGGCCTGCTTTGCTTATGGCCGTGTTAGGCCGATTCACTTTTATTTGTTGAAATTCCTACAACATAATTTAGCAGGAAATACCTAAAATATTAGAGAAGACTTTTTGACGCCGAAGTTCTGAGGAGGGTTTAATGCACAGTAGTCCTAAGTATTGGTTCTTTGCGATCCTTATTCTGCTTGACCTGGGAATAGCATGGCTGGTTTTGTTTTTTCTCAAAAAGCAGTTTCCGTATTATCGCAGCAAAAATGTAGTTTATGCTTATTGGCTTATTACCGTAGGTTCTCTGATTATTGTCACTCTTGGTCGATTTAGTCCGTCGGCCGCGCTGACAGCGGCATTAATGAAGGTAGCCATTGTCTGGCTTATTGGTCAAATAACAGCCCTGATAGCAATGCCACTGATTTATGCAATCGTACGGTTTGCTAAGGATGATGAGCAACAGACCGACGATAAGGAGAGCAATAATATCACGCGGCGTAATTTCCTGCGCGGTATGGTAGCGGCCTTACCACTTAGCACGCTAGGGTTGACAGGTTATGGCGTATTTAGCGGCGGTTCAAAAATAGTTTTGCAGCATCACAGTTTAACTTTGCCGCAGCTGCCAAAATCGCTAAGCGGCTATAAAATTGCTCAGCTTAGTGATACCCACATTGGTCTTTACTTCAGTCTTGAAAAACTCGACAGCGTCCTTAAGACAATTTTAGCTGAAAAACCTGATATGCTTGTAATTACCGGTGATTTAATTGACGAGGTTGCTTTGGCTGAACGGACTTTTGAACGCCTTTCCGCCATAGCTCCGCAAATTCCCGATGGAATATATTTCAGCTGGGGAAATCACGAATATTTTCGCGATATTAACAGGATACGCAGGGCCTTAGAAAATAGCCGCGTGGTGCTGCTGGAAAACAGGGCCATTAAAATAGCAGATGGAGATACTCCTTTCTATTTGGCAGGTGTCGATTATCCCTGGGCTAAAAATGCTGAAATGCAAGTTTCCGAACGGGGTAGGATGATAGGGCAGACAATGGCCGATGTGCCCCATGGTGCTTTTACCATTTTGCTCAGCCATCACCCGGATTTTATTATTAATGCTTTTGATACCGGTATTCCGCTCACTTTGACCGGACATACCCACGGCGGACAAGTAGCATTGTTTGGTCATTCACTTTTGCCGGCCCAATACCGCTATATGCGCGGCATGTATAAACAAGCCGAGATGTACGGTTACGTTCATCTCGGCACTGGCAACTGGCTGCCGTACCGGTTAGGCTGCCCGGCCGAAATAGCCTTTTTCACGCTTTATCCTCAGCAATAATGACACCAGAAGTTTGTACAACAAAAGTAAAGGCGCGCTATTTAGTCGCGCCTTTACTTTTGTTTAACCGAAAGAAATATAGAATAAGCCTGGTAATACTAAACTAGGCGGATAATAGCATAATCTAATACTGTTCGGGAAGGTTATTAACTGCCAGTATCACAATAATATTTGTATGTATTCAGAGTTCTCATAAAGGGGGGGACTAATGGGTAATAAGTTTTTTACCTTTTTCAGCATATTTCTCGTTGTATACGGGGGAGCTAACTACTATATAGGCCTAAGGTTTTTTCAAACCTTAAATAGCATTATATCTATTAGTCCAATCTTATACTGGATAATATATGGCCTGTTTGCCGTTACCCCGGCTATTAGCCGCTGGACCAGCAGCTATTTAAAAGGGCGAGTCAGCGTAACGCTTAATGTAATAAGCGGTTATTGGCTGGGTATTACTTATTATGGATTTTTTATTTGGCTATTGGCCGACGTTATTAGATTGGCGGGATATGGACTGGGCATTTTTCCTGCGGGGATTTCTTCAAATCCGCAGTTTTGGGGAGCGACCGTTTCTTGCCTGCTTGTCACCCTTATGGTCTGGGGGTCGTATAACGCGCGGCGGCCCGTAGTAAAACATTATAAAATCTGCATATCTAAACCGGCTTGTAGCCTTTCCGGGTTAAAGGCTGTGTTAGTAGCTGATATCCATCTTGGGCCAATAGTAGGCCGGCGGCGACTGGAAAAAATGGTTGCAATGATTAATAACATCAATCCTGACATTATCTTTTTTGCTGGTGATACTATTGATGAGAATGTTGCGTTTTTTGCCGAGCGGGAAATGCCGGGAATTTTACGCAAGCTTAAGCCTAAGTTTGGTGCTTATGCCGTTCTCGGCAATCATGAATATCTTGGCGGTCATGCTAATCTGGTCGTCAATAGTTTGGAACAGTCGGGTCTTACTGTATTGCGGGATAAAATGGTCAAGATAAATAATTGCTTTTATATTGCGGGGCGGGACGATCCTACAGTTAAAGAAATGACAGGAAGGCCGCGGCAGCAACTGGGTGCTGTAATTAAAGATGCTGATTATTTATTGCCGATTATCCTGCTCGATCATCAGCCCTATGATTTAAACATTGCCGAAACTCTGGGGATTGATCTGCTGCTTGCCGGGCATACTCACAGGGGACAATTTTTCCCTAACAGTTTAATAACCAGCCGGGTTTTTGAAGTTGACTGGGGCTATTTAAAAAAAGGCGATATGCAAATAATAGTATCGTGCGGTTTTGGAACATGGGGTCCTCCGATTCGAATTGGCAACAGCCCTGAACTTGTGGAGATAGATATTTCTTTCAGTAGCAAATGATTAACATAACAATGTAGGAGAGATATATGGATAATCCTAATGCTCTTGGTGAAAAGAGTATCGGAAGCTTGCTTTGGGAATTTTCACTGCCGGCTGTCACGGGAATGCTAGTAAGTGCCTTATATAATGTTGTCGACAGTATTTTTGTCGGCAACGGCGTAGGAGAATTGGGACTTGCCGCCGTTACAATCGCTTTCCCGGTTATGTTGGTTCTAATGGCTTTTGGTATGTTAGTCGGCATTGGAGCCACTGCGCAAATCTCCATATCTATTGGTCAGCGAAAAAAAGCGCAGGCCGAGAAGATTTTGGGAAATGCCTTTTCCCTATCGCTTATTATTGCGATAACGTTGACAACAGTTGTGCTGCTATTTTTGGACCCCATTTTAATTTTATTAGGAGCGGAGCAGGCTGTTTTACCATATGCCAGAGAGTTCACGAGAATAATTATCGGCGGTAGTATCTTCTCATTTGTGGGCTTTGGTTTAAATAATATAATCCGAGCCGAGGGCAGCCCTAAGACAGCAATGGCTACAATGTTAATATCGGCAATCCTGAATATTATATTAAATCCGCTGTTTATTTTCGGCCTTAACATGGGCATCGGCGGCTCGGCACTGGCTACAGTAATTTCACAGGCTGTTGCTGCAATATGGGTACTAGCATATTTTATCGGCCCGCGGCGCGGCTATCTCAAATTGCGCTGGTCAAACCTTAAGCTGGATATGGAGATTATCCACACAATTTTTGCAATTGGCTTGTCATCCTTCTTTATGCAGGTAGCCGCCAGTATTGTTGCCGTTCTGTATAATTTTAGTCTTATTAATTATGGCGGTGATATTGCAGTTGCAGCAATGGGAGTTGTAAATAGGGTTTCAGTGTTTATGCTTATGCCGATTTTTGGGATTAGCCAAGGTGTTCAGCCAATTATTGGCTATAACTATGGCGCGGGCAATTACGACAGGGTAATCGAGGCTTTAAAAAAAGCGACAATTGCAGCCACTATGTTTGCGTTCTCGGGCTTTATAATAGTCGAATTATTTAATGCTCAAATAATAGCTATATTTAATCAGAATCAACAGTTAATTGAGATTGGGTCAAACGGTATGAGGGTATTCTTAGCAATGATGCCGATAGTTGGACTTCAGATAGTTGGCTCAACCTACTTTCAGGCAGTTGGCAAAGCCAGACAATCCTTGTTGCTTAGTTTATCACGCCAGGTGCTTTTCCTAATTCCGTTGATAGTCATCTTACCGAGAATGTGGGGACTAAGCGGAATATGGCTAGCCAGCCCGATTGCTGACTTAACCTCAACAGTACTCACAGCAATGCTGTTATTTCGTGAGATACGGGATAACCTTTCGCCAATCGGGAGTCGGGCCTGACAGCCTGGAACATTTTTGCTTCTATCATTTTAAGCAGACATTAAATGCCGCGTTGATTTTCAACGCGGCATTTTTACATAACAAAAGGGAGAGCCGTTTCCGATCTGCTCTCCCTTCTGTCCACCTTTATCCACCCTTTGCCTCTGCTATAGCGTACCATAGCAGTCCCCATAACCAGAATACAACATTTTATGGTAAAGCGCAAGGGTAATAAACGGATTTTTACAAGCTAAGTTAATATAAAAATAAAAGCTGTTGGGCTTTTAGCATATGGGACAGGAAGGAAGAGTTATGTTTAATTTTGTGCTATTGCAGGAATTTCCAGTACGTTGCAGTATTGAATTAATAAAACTGCTAATGAAGGCGTTATTTATTAATTTTCTAAACTTAGCATAAGGCGTGAGGCTTGAAGGAACAGAGGAGGTAATAAAATGAGATTTGTTACTTACCAGGAAAAAGATGTAGACCACGTAGGCTTGTTAACGAAAAATGGCAATGAAATAATTCCGGTTACCGAGGCCGAAAAATGCCTTCTAGGAACATCGATAATTCCGGATACTATGCTAGCGATTATTAATGAAGAAGAACGGGTGCTGCCCGTTATCAAGCGACTGCTAGAAAAGTTTGAAACTAATCCTTGTGCAACCTTAAAAATAAATGATGTCAAGTTACTTGCGCCAATTCCCCGCCCGACAAAAAACATTTTCTGCGTAGGCCTGAATTATCGCGATCATATTAAAGAAACAGCTAAAGCTATAGAGTCCAATGCTCCTAAGTTTCCGGTATTATTCTCTAAGGCTCCTACCGCTGTAACAGGGCCGGACAGCGTTGTTAAAAGCTTTCCGGAGATTGTATCACAGCTGGATTATGAAGTCGAGCTTGGTGTAATTATCGGTAAAAAAGGTCTGGGAATTAAAAAAGCGGCAGCCTATGAGCATGTCTTTGGCTATACTATAATCAATGATGTATCGGCGCGCGATTTGCAATTTCGGCATGGTCAATGGTTATTGGGCAAGAGCTGTGATACCTTTGCCCCAATGGGACCATGTATTGTCCATAAATCTGTCTTATCTAATCCGGAGAAACTTGATATCAAATGCAAAATAAACGGAGAAGTCAGACAAAGCAGTAACACTCAGAATATGATTTTTGATATTCCTACTATTATAGAGACTATTTCATCGGCAACTATCCTGGAACCTGGCGATATTATTGCCACAGGCACTCCATCCGGGGTGGGCCTTGGTTTTAATCCGCCTAAGTACCTTAAGTCAGGGGACGTAATGGAGCTAGAAATAGCCGAGATCGGAGTCCTTAGAAATACTATTGAGTGATAATGCCGGACTTATTCCCATCAGCTAATATTGCCTTGGTTAATATCGAGTTTTCTACTGATGACAGTGCAGTTGCCATACATATACGAGGAGAGCGGGCCATGTCAAGCGGTCGTAGGTTATATTGACAATTTCAAATTATTAGGCTAAACTATTAATGATTCCTAAAGGGGAGTAGCAAGTAAGGGCAGAGTCAACAATCCTGGTAGAAATACTTGGTTCTGCCGTTGGTAGACTTAGGTGTTGACCAATTTGCGAGACCTTTAGTATGATTTGTCATACTAAGGTCTCGTTTTGTTTTATTAGGGCATATAGATTATTTAGGTAACCATGGCAGTAAGGAGGTTTGGTTTTTGGAACAAATCGTTGATTTGCTTGGACAGTATGGTTTGATTGGCCTGATAATTATTTCTTTTACCGAGTCATTTATATCTCCGATACTGCCTGATATATTGCTTATTCCAATGGCGCTAGCTGAGCCTGAAAAGGCGATATATTACTCTGCGGTTGCAACAGGGGCTTCTATTTTAGGAGGTCTTGTTGGCTACTTAGCCGGAAGGCGCTTTGGACTCCCTATAATACAGAAATTTGTACCGCAAAAACATGTCGACAGAATCCAGCATTGGGTGACTAACTACGGGGTCTGGGCCATATTATTAGCATCGTTAGCGCCAATTCCTTTTAAATTTGTCAGCATTAGTGCCGGAGTTTTTAGACTGAACATGACCTTATTTCTATTTGCAGCAACGTTAGGCCGGGCTAAACGATTTTTACTCGAAGGAGTACTTATTTATTATTATGGTCTGTATGCGATGGAGCTACTGAAAGAATTTTCAGATACCACACTAATTGCGACCGGCGTAATCGCAGTTATAATATGGATTGCCGTAAAAAGAAAACGGAATAAAGTTAAAGTACGGGAAAACTAATGCAAAGGCCGTCTAAAAGCAGCAACGCTTTTTAGACGGCCTTTTGCTAAATAAATCAGTAGTTAGACAAATAAATTTAAAGCAGCGGATATAACTCGGTGTTCTCTTTTTCAATCCGCGTTGCCAATGCTGCTGCTACTAGCTTAGTTTGCTGCAAAAAGCTAGCCGGATTGGCGCTTATCTCCCTGGCATTCATGTACTTTGTCTTATACGAATCAAAGGTTTTGGCTAAGTCACCCATTTCATCGGCAAATTGACGGCTTAGGCTTTGAACTTTTGGATTGGCATGGTTTAGCAAAGCCGGATATACAAATTTATCTTCAGTCGTCATATGAATTTTTATTTTGCCGGCTAACTGACCAAGTAATAACGATGTTGAAAATGCATTAGCTTCGATTTGCTGGGAAGTAGTAAAGGCGTTTATTTTACCGATTAGCTCTAAAATTTCGTTGTGCTGCCGAAGCAAGTTTTTCACATCAGCCATGTTATCATCTCCTAGTAATTTTTGTTTTTACTATATCCTATTTACTGGGACATGACTGTGTTTCATATCACACATAGCTAATGTTATCTAGCCTCCAAAGCTTTGGCAACTGCTGCTTTGGCCAGCAAGAGAGTCGAATCAAAGGTTTGGTAATCTCCCTTGAGGTAGGGAAAGAGGAGGGGAACCTCGGTGCAGCCGCCAATAAAAGCTTTAACGCCTGCGGCAGCGTACTTGTCAAGCAATTGGGAAAATTGGTTATGCTGGCCGATTTGGCCGGCTTTGACTTGAATGATAGCTTGGTCAACAATAGTCTGGTCGGACTCTTCAGGGACAAGGAGCTCCATACCCTGGGCCGAAAAAGCATCCTGATACATTTTTGTTTTCACTGTTCCGTCAGTTGCCAACAGCATTATTCTTCCGGATAGATCATGATGCTCAGCTTTAATCTGAGTCGCAGCGTTTTGGATTATATGTAATAGCGGAACTTTAACGGCTGCTTGAATTTCTCCATGCCAGTAATGCGCTGTATTACAGGGCATAATTATAAATGTTGCGCCGGCATTTTCTAAAAGTTTGGCAGATTCAAGCAGATGGGTGAGCGGACTTTCCGTTCCCCGTAAAATTGCATCGGCCCGTGAAGGTATTTGAGGATGATTGTCAATTATTATTCTTATATGCTCCTGATCACAATTTGCGGGGGTGAGTTGAATGATTTTGGTGAATAAATCAGCTGTTGCCATTGGGCCCATACCGCCGAGAATTCCGATAATAGCCATAATTTCTCCCTCCATATATTAAATTTCACACAAATTATAAGTAACTGCTCTCTTGATAATTATAACATTACCAACTCAAAGCGAACAATCAAAGAGAGTCTGAGCACTGAATATATCAAGCAGGATTTTCATGCAAGGTGCAGAACAAAACACAATATGAGCGAATCGGACAGCAATTTATATATGATAGGTGAAAATGTGAATAACAACGAAGTTCCGCAGCAGCTGATAATAGAAAAGGTAAATATGGATGCGATTGATGGATTTTGCCGGGAAATTTATTACTGCGATCCCTATACTGCGATGCATGCCGAACATGTGGCCGATTTGATGGCCGGCCTTGCCACACAGATGTCGATGTCGGCCGAGGAAATAAATCTTGCATATGTAGTCGGAGTTGTTCATGATGTCGGTAAAATCAAAACACCCGAAGCTATACTCACCAAGCCAGCTAGGTTAACTGATGAGGAATATAAAATTATGAAACGTCATTCGATTGACGGGGCAGAGATGCTATCAGCAATTGCCGGTACCGAACCAATTGTGCCGGTAATGCGTCATCACCATGAACGTTATGACGGAAAAGGCTACCCGGATGGGCTTATAGGCAAGGAAATTCCGCTGTTGAGCAGAATGCTGGCAATTTGTGATTCTTTTGACGCAATGACAACCCATCGCTGTTATAAAAGTCCGATGACTTTGCCAGAGAGTTTAATAGAGATAAAGAAATGCGCCGGTTCACAGTTTGACCCTGAGATATGTCAGGCCTTTTTTGAGTTCATTCGTGAAAGATTTGGGTTTGAATTAGATACAGAAACATAGACTATCATATGAACTTTAAATCTGACAGGGGGATTGGTTATGCAGTTTTATTGCTCAACATGCGACAAAAGCTATCCTATTGCCGGTCTGGAATACCGCTGTAAGTGCGGCGGCCTGTTCAAACTCAAAAAGAACAAAGGCGAAGAAGTACCTAAACTTGTTTCATTAGGCGAAGTTACGACGCCGCTGTTAAAGCGGAACTTAAATAATATGGATTTATATCTTAAACTTGACTATATGATGCCGACCGGATCCTACAAAGATCGCGGCGCTTTTACTCTTATCAATAAGCTTAAGGAACTGGGAATAACCGAAGTTGTTGAGGATTCTTCAGGTAATGCCGGAGCTGCCATTGCTGGTTATTGTGCGGCCGCCGGAATCAAGTGCAATATTTATCTGCCGGAAAGTACATCGGCAGGTAAAATAAAGCAGGCTACAGCCTATAAAGCAACTGTTGTTAAAGTTCCCGGCACGCGTGATGATACAGCCAAAGCCATTAAGAAAGCGGCTGAGACTACATATTATGCCTCACATGTATACAATCCGTTGTTCTTTGAAGGTACCAGGTCAATGGCCTATGAACTATATGAACAGATGGGTATTCCGGATTATGTAGTTATTCCGGCAGGTAATGGCACAATGCTGTTGGGGGCTTATATCGGTTTCAAAGAATTGGGTAAGCTGCCTAAAATAATTGCAGTACAGAGCGGGAACTGCGATCCTATCTATCGTAAGTTTAAGAATCATCCCGGTCATCAGTATACCGAGATGGCGGCTGAAGGCATTGCTATTCAGGAGCCAATGCGCATTGACGAGATTATTGAGGCCGTTACCGATAGCGGTGGTGACATTATTACTGTGAATGACGATGAAGTTAAGCTTGCGCAGGCAATGCTCGGTGAAATTGGTATTTATGTAGAAGTTACCTCAGGTGCCGCATTGGCAGGCGCGTTCAAATATTTCAAAGATAGTTATAACAGTGAACTGAAGATTGTTGTACCGCTCACCGGTTCAGGACTTAAAAAATAATCGAACCCCTGCAAGGCAGCTTAATTGCACCTTGCAGGGGTTTTATTTTAGCGGGCATTCGGCGTTTCTTTTTTTTCCAGTCATAAAAAGTATGCAGGTTGCAAAATAATAATAGCGTCGTACCTAAGTAGGTGTATAAAAAAAACTAAAGGATGAATGTAGATGGACGTTCATATTGGTATTCCGCAAGGCCTATTGTACCATGAGTTTGGAAGCCTATGGACGGATTTTTTTGCCAAACTAAATGTTCCGGTAAGTCTTTCAGGCGAGACAACCAGAAAGATTCTTAACCGTGGTACAGTTCTAGCGGTCGATGAGTCATGTTTGCCGCTAAAGGTGTATTTAGGGCATGTTGATGAGCTGCTAGCCAATTGCACCCATATTTTTGTTCCTCACATCGTTCAATATCATCGTAATTTTCATTTTTGCGCCAAGTTCGCCGGGCTGCCTGATATTGTCAAAAATACTTTTGGATTGAGTGCCGATCAAGTAATTTCTCCTATAATTGAAGACAAAACAGCGGCAAGTCAGTTAAAAGCCGTTTATACGGTTTGCCGGGAGCTTGGGCTGCCGGTTTTTTCGGGGCAAATGGCCTTACGTCAGGCGATAAAATGCTGGCAAATATCTAGGAGCAATATGCCTAAGACAGAGGGGGCTAAGATTGCCCTTATTGGACACAGTTATCTTACTAATGATTCATTTTTTTGCCAGGACATTAAAAAATGTCTTGCTAAGCAAGGCAACAAAGTTGTAACGCCTGACGATATACCGGCAGCATTACTATATAAAGAGGCTGAATTAGCTGACCCGGAAGTGTATTGGCAGTTATCAGCCAAGCTTGCTGGGGCGGCGCGGTATTTTTGCCGACAGACTGATGTTGCCGGCATCATTCTGCTTTCAAGCTTTGGCTGCGGACCGGATTCCCTTATTAATGAATACCTTGAATATCACGTACTGCAAAAATGCGGCAAACCTTTTATAGTTCTCAATATAGACGAACATACTGGCAGTGCCGGCGTTGTTACGCGAATAGAGGCCTTCGGGGATCTGGTGAAATGGAGGTTGAAGAGTTGAGGGTAACTTACCCCCATATGGGGTATTTAACCATACCAGTTTCTAAGATGTTGGAAAGTCTTGGTGTAGAAGTGACTGAGGCCCCCCCGATAACGAAACGAACCCTTGAATTAGGTATTCAACATTCACCGGAGGGAGTATGCCTACCTTATAAAGTTACCTTGGGAAATTTCCTGGAAAGCCTTGAGCATGGTGCTGATACTTTCGTTACCATTTGTGGGGCCGGCAAATGCCGCATGGGTTTTTATAATGTTGTTCAAAAAATAAAACTTGCTGAAAGAATTAAGCATAACTTTTATACAATAAACATCGACTCTTTATATAGCGATATATATGGAGTATTAAGAAAATTAGCGCCGCAGGCAGGACGGTTGGCTATAATTCAGAGCATTGCCCTCGCTTTAAAAAAGTTAAAGGCGCTTGATGCGTTAAATAACGCTAAAAACTTTTATGGATCAAGGACTACCCGCCCCGAAACTATTATTGAAATTTGTAGTCTAGGCTCTAGGCAGCTAGCAGATTGTCAAAGTTTAAGTCAAGTAGAAGACGCCAAAAAAGTCATCATAGGTATGATGGAGGCATCTTGTGACAGTTTGGAAAAGAAGCCGCCTAAGATTGCATTGATAGGTGAATTTTATGTTCTATTAGAACCCTATGTTAATTATGGCATTGAAGATTTTCTAATTAAGCAGGGTATTGAAGTCAAAAAATTTGTCTATACCGGCGACTTTATCTATGCTAATACCATTTTGAAAGCGTTGGGACTACATAAAGAAGAAAAAGCTTATCTTAATAGAGCTCAACCGTATTTGAACTATCATGTCGGCGGCGATGGTTTAAAATCGGTCGGCAGCGCGTTGTGGTGCGCCAAAAATGGTTACGATGGCGTGGTCCATATCTACCCGTTCGGGTGTATGCCAGAAGTTGTTGCCCAATATGCATTAAAAAATATTGCTGCTGACTATAAACTGCCGCTTTTAACGTTAAGTATTGACGAACACACCAGTGATATTGGCATTAATACCAGGATGGAGGCGTTTGCTGACTGCATTAAAAGAAAAACATGATTGCCTCACTTTATACAAGATTTACATACCATACCTTTTCTAGAATAGGAAACACTAAACATACTTTCAGTGGAAAAACAGAGGAGGTATAAAACATGTTTTGGTCAGTCATTGTTGGTTTGGCTGCCGGTTGGATAGCCGCGAGAATGTCGCGCGGTGAAAACTCAATATTTTGGGGAAATATTACCATCGGCTTGATGGGATCATTGGTGGGCGGCTTCTTAGTACGCATGTATGTTACCGGCTGGCCGGGCACGCTTTTGGGGATTGTCGCCAGTATTATCGGCGCAGCTGTAGCATTATTTATTTTGAAAATGATTGCCCATAAAAATAAAGGCCGCTACTAATA